>Ga0208005_1000015_pt1:0-2500 | contig 65884 bp, 68 predicted proteins | sample DEB19_08_DNA_3_FD_184530 | JGI IMG/M metagenome (GOLD analysis project Ga0208005, IMG submission 184530) | Aqueous microbial communities from the Delaware River and Bay under freshwater to marine salinity gradient to study organic matter... | ecosystem: Environmental > Aquatic > Marine >... | reverse complement strand
CACTTTTAATGGGTTTGAAACCCATTTTTCAAAATTACCTTGCCATGCTACATGGAATAAGTTTCCTGCAGTCCAAAGGAAAATAATTGCAAGATGTCCAAAATGTGACGCAAAGATTTTTTGGTATAGATTTTCTTCAGTCATGCCATCATGAGCTTCTAAATCATGGGCAGTAGCAATACCATACCAAATTCTTCTAGTTGCTGGATCTTGCGCAAGGGCTTGGCTAAACTTTGGAAATTTAGTTGCCATAATCGTTAGATACCTTTTTATATAATTTGTAGTTGTAAATAAAATTGAACTTGAAAAGTTTCTTTTACGAAGTTCTAGAGAAAGACTTACGTAATTTTATGTCTATAATTTTAAAAAATTATTAAGTAATTGAAATAGAACGAGCTAAGAAGAATGCCCAAGTTGTTCCAATTCCACCTAATAAGTAATGTGCTAATCCAACAGCTCGACCTTGAGTAATACTTAATGCTCTTGGTTGAATTGTAGGAGCAAAGTTTAATTTATTATGTGCCCAAACAATTGATTCAATTAATTCTTGCCAGTAGCCGCGACCACTAAATAAGAACATTAAACTAAATGCCCAAATGAAATGTGCCCCTAAGAAAATTAAACCATATGCTGAAGATGCTGAACCATATGATTGAATTACTTGAGAAGCTTGTGACCATAAGAAATCGCGTAACCAGCCATTAATTGTAATTGAACTTTGTGCAAAGTTTCCACCTGTAATGTGTGAAATGGCACCATCTGGTGTAATTGTTCCCCAAACATCAGATTGCATTTTCCAACTGAAGTGGAAGATTACAACTGAAATTGAATTATACATCCAGAATAAACCTAAGAACACATGATCCCAACTTGAACTTTGACATGTACCACCACGACCTGGTCCATCACAAGGGAAGCGGAAACCTAAATTTGCCTTGTCTGGAATTAATTTTGAACTACGAGCATACAATACACCTTTTAGTAAAATTAATACTGTTACATGAATTGTAAACGCATGAATATGGTGTACCATGAAATCAGCTGTGCCTAATTTAATTGGCATCATTGCAATTTTTCCACCAACTTCAATAACGTCACCACCAAAAGCATAACTTGTTGTTGCTAAAGCATTTGGTGCTGTTGTACCAGGTGCTAATAAATGAATATTTTGAATCCATTGCGCAAAAATTGGTTGCAATTGAATTGCTTTATCTGAGAACATGTCTTGAGGTCGACCTAATGCTCGCATAGTATCATTATGAATATAGAACCCAAATGCATGACAACCTAAGAATATACAAACCCAATTTAGATGTGAAATAATTGCGTCTCTGTGTCGTAATACCCGATCTAATAAATTATTGTAATTATTTGCTGGTGTATAGTCACGAACCATAAAAATAGCACCATGAGCTGCACCACCAACTACACAAAAACCACCAATCCACATATGATGTGTAAATAAAGATAATTGTGTAGCATAATCTGTTGCAATATAAGGATATGGAGGCATTGCATACATATGATGTGCTACAATAATACTTAAAGATCCCATCATTGCTAAATTAATTGCTAATTGCGCATGCCATGATGTTGTTAAAATTTCATATAATCCTTTATGACCTTCACCGGTAAATGGACCTTTATGAGCTTCTAAGATTTCTTTCATATTATGACCAATACCCCAATTTGTACGGTACATATGACCAGCAATAATAAATAAAACTGATAACGCTAAATGATGGTGTGCAATATCACTTAACCATAATCCACCTGTTACAGGGTTTAAACCACCTTTAAATGTTAAAAAATCAGAATATTCACCCCAGTTTCCACCAAAGAATGGTGCTAAACCTTTACTAAAACTTGGATATAACTGTGCCATTAAATCACGGTTAATTAAAAATTCATGTGGTAAAGGGATTTCTTGTGGTGAAACACCTGCATCTAATAATTTATTAATAGGTAATGCAATATGGATTTGGTGACCAGACCATGATAAACAACCTAATCCTAATAAACCAGCTAAATGATGGTTCATCATTGATTCTGCATTTTGGAACCATTCTAATTTTGGTGCTGCTTTGTGGTAATGGAACCAACCAGCAAATAACATAATTGCTGACATAGCTAAGCCACCAATTGCTGTCCAATATAATTCTACTTCGCTAGTAATTCCTTCTGCTCGCCACATTTGGAACCAACCTGATGTCGTTTGAACACCTTGGAAATTTCCACCAACATCAGCGTTCAGAATTTCTTGACCTACGATTGGCCAAACTACTTGTGAACTTTGTTTAATACTGATTGGATCTGTTAACCAAGCAGAGTAATTAGAAAAATATGCACCATGGAAGTGCATACCACTAATCCATAAAAAGATGATTGCTAATTGACCAAAATGTGCACTGAAAATTTTACGAGAAACTTCTTCTAATGAGCTTGTTTGACTATCAAAATCATGAGCATCAGCATGTAAGTTCCAAATCCATGTAGTTGT
>Ga0208005_1000014_pt1 | contig 65964 bp, 61 predicted proteins | sample DEB19_08_DNA_3_FD_184530 | JGI IMG/M metagenome (GOLD analysis project Ga0208005, IMG submission 184530) | Aqueous microbial communities from the Delaware River and Bay under freshwater to marine salinity gradient to study organic matter... | ecosystem: Environmental > Aquatic > Marine > Coastal... | reverse complement strand
GATTCGCATAGCGGCCGAGTGCGCACGCTTGGAAAGCGTGTATAGGGAAACCTATCGAGGGTTCAAATCCCTCATCCTCCGCCAGAACTTCGGTAATCCCCTAGAAATTACAAGCGATAACACGAGTACAGAAACCAATCAATAGCGCGTGATCCCTGATCTGACGTTTCAAATAGGATTCCTAGCCAAAATATCGGAAAGAACCTTTTAGTTTCATCCCTTTGTCAGCATGCCCAAATTAGGCATAGAAAGTAACCTTTAGTTTGTCCAGATGCAGTGGTAGTAATGGGTCCTCTTAAAGCTGTTTTAGGTATGCAATAAGTTGAGGAATCGCAAGCTCTGCACCAGCAACGGAGAGATGATCATCATCTATGTATAACCATCCTTTGTCAGAATACCTACTACATACTCCCTCTGTACAAAATAAGGAATCAAGACTGATGGTAGCTATTCCATTACTTCTTGCCCAACTAGCCAATAGATCAGAAGCCTTTTTTTCCACAGTTACCATCATTGATTCATGAAAGCTCTTTGGCGGCTTATATGCAGGCATGACTATTGGTCGCTCAACCATAAAATCTTTATCATCTGGAAAAACAGGATTATTTTCGATAAGAAGTATGTTTGGAGCTAAGGACCGGAGAATTGTAAGGGCATGTCTCAAACTAATTTGAGGTGAATCAGGCGTTATAAACTGAGAGACTATAATTGCGTGAGGTTTGTTCTTCTTAACCCATTCTTTCATTGAATTATTTATATCAATACAATTATCTGAAACTTGTTCAGAAGCGTCACGTTTAAACTGGACTTGGCAATCGCTATGAGCCCAAACTATGGCATTCCACTTTGTCATCTGCGCGGCATCAACAACCGCCTGTGAAATTTGAGCAGCATGTGAATCACCAATTAATAGGACAGTCTTAGAAGCGTCCATAGATTTATAAAAGCACGGTGCACCAAACTCCGTATCCCTATCACATCTAGGATCCAATACTCCTGCGTAAGTTGGCTGCTGAATATTTCTGTTTAGTCCCCAATACAGCTTATCTCTACTCACGTCCATGAAAATGAAAAGGCTCAATGGAAGTAAGTGCGTTAAAACCAAAGCAACTGAAATTGTTTTAAGACCACTGACTTTTGTGTTTCCGCAATATCGAAACCTGTTTTCAATCTTTGAATAACTTAATGACCCAAGCAATATTGAGAATACTAGAGCTACTATAATTTGGACTTCGAGATGACTGCCCGTCCCGATTTGTGTTACAGGTGAATATTTTGCAGTATATAAAAGAGGCATATGGGCTAAGTAAATTGAGTAGGATCGATTGCCCACCCATTCGAGTTTCTTACTCAGAAAATCTGGAATCGCATCAAGAGACTTCCATAGAATTACAAGCACTGCAAATAACGTTGTCAGTATCGAACTTATTTTAGAACCCATGTGGTAAGGACCAAATATCATCGCGATAACCGAAAATGTGGTTAATAGTTGAATTACTTTTGAGATTACTCTATGGTGATTTTTCGGTCTTTCTGATAGGAGAAACACAATTCCCCCTGCTAAAAATTGCCAGATTCGGTCTAACGGGGAGTAAAAAGAAACTTGAGACGGTAAGTCTATCCCTGCTCGAGAGTACAGAGGAGCCCAAATTGTTGGAAATAAATATGACACAAAACTCACTACCAAGATAACTACGAATAGCGTTGTATATTTCCCTTGAAACCTTCGAATTCGAATGATTAATATCAAGATTAAAGGCAGGAATATATAGATTTGTTCCTCTAATGATAGCGACCAAGTATGAACGAGTGGATTTGGATTAGGCGAGAAATAGTTTCCTGAATATCTGTATGCACCAAAATTGCCTACAAGAAGGAATGTAGCAATACCCTGTTTAGCAAATCTTTCATGATCACTAATTGGACCAAGCAAAAAAATTATTACGGCTGAAAGAGTAAGTGATACTGCTAAGGCAGGCGCTAAGCGATAGAAACGCCTCTTGTAAAAGTGTATTAAATTGCATAATTGCCCCTTGGAATTGTCAGCAAATATGCGAAGGATTAAAGGTGTGACAACGAAGCCAGAGATTACAAAAAAGACATCTACTCCAAGATAGCCAAGCGGGAAGAAATTCTCTTCGGCATGGTATAAAAGTACTGCGAGTACTGATAAGCCTCGAAGCGCCTGGATGTCGCTGCGGTATTTTGTCACGCTAAACATTAAGTCTTTCCCCGCAAATAGAGGAGCAGTACGCACTAGGGTATCATTTCTGACAAAAGGCTTATCGGTGAAATACTTTTGTGTCACACTCGTCACCCTGTGAAGCTTGTAGAACAAACAAATGGACATGTGCGCTAGCCGAAACATAACGAATTGCGCTTATCCTTAGGTATTCCATGAACAATGTGGTTTTGGGAAAGCTAAATCAGAATCAAAAGTCTGATGCCCTACTTTCAATTTAGGTTGTTCAAGACATACACGAAACCGAGATTGAATGTAATTTCAATCCGTTTCGTATAAACGGGAATTGACCCAATTGAAAGGTACATATACTGTCCTACTTAGCGGCCTAATTTATCTGGGACCAAGTAAAGTCTAGCAATCTCATTTAATCCGGACATCTTCAGATAAAATCTAAGATAGAGCTTCATTGAAGTATTCGATAGTTTTCGCTAAACCCGCTTTTCTTTCCACTTTCGGCTTCCATCCCAATAGCTTTTCGGCTCTTTCAATCTTTGGTTCCCTCTGTTTGGGATCATCGCCAGGAAGGGGACGCATTTCAATTTTCGATTGGCTCTTTGTTAAAACTTTGATTTCTTCAGCCAATTCCAGCATATTGATTGGAGTTGGATTGCCTAGATTTACTGGCTCGTGAATATCACTGGTGAAAAATAGCTTTATGAATCCTTCAATTAAGTCATCTACGTAGCAAAAACTTCGAGTCTGAGTCCCATCTCCATAAACAGTGATGGGTTCTTGTTTAAGAGCTTGCACAATGAAATTGCTAACCACTCGACCATCTTTCATATCCATTCGCGGTCCATAAGTATTGAAAATTCGAGCAACTCGAATATCCAATCCAAATTGACGGTGGTAATCAAAAGTTAGAGTTTCCGCAGCGCGCTTACCTTCGTCGTAGCAAGATCTGATTCCAATTGGGTTTACATTCCCCCAATACTCTTCTGGCTGAGGGCTTACGGCAGGATCTCCATAAATTTCTGACGTTGAAGCCTGAAAAAATCTTGCACCTGTACGTTTTGCCAGGCCAAGCATATTGATTGCCCCATGGACGCTAGTTTTGAAAGTCTGCACTGGGTTACGTTGATAATGAATTGGGCTAGCGGGGCAGGCTAAGTTAAAGATTCCGTCTACCTCTACATACAATGGAAACGTAACGTCATGTCGCATCAGCTCAAAATCCCGGTTGTCGCGGAGATGATCAATATTTTTTTGGTTTCCTGTATAGAAATTATCTACACACAAGACTGAATGCCCCATGGCCAACAAACGTTCACTTAGATGAGAGCCAAGGAATCCCGCTCCACCAGTAACAAGTATGCGCATAAGGTCAGATTACCTTTAAATCTCTACGCCAATGTACTTGGTCTGCAAGAACTCGTGGATTCCATCAAAGCCACCTTCGCGTCCTAAACCTGATTGCTTATTTCCACCAAAAGGCGCCGCAGGATCAGAAATCATTCCGCGGTTTATGGCAACCATTCCTGAGTCGATAGCTTCCGCTACACGAATTGCGCGACCAAGTTCGCCTGAGTAAACATACGAGATCAAACCAAAGACACTGTCGTTGGCAAGAGAGATTGCTTCTTCATCACTTTCAAATGTAACAATTGGAGCAACGGGTCCAAAGACTTCATATTTAAGAATTTCATTTGATTTATCAACGGTAAGAACTGTTGGAGGATAGAACGCACCGGGACCGTCGGGCATGATGCCGCCCGTCTCTACTCTTGCGCCACCTTTTACCGATAGCTCTACAAGTTGTGCGATTTTGTCGCGTTCTTTAATGGAAACGCTGGCACCGAGTTGGGCGCCAGATTCACGACCAGGGGCCATCTTGAGTTCGGACATAGCTTTAGCAAACTTGTTGGTGAATTCTTGGGCAATTTTCTTGTGCACATAGATGCGGTTTGCAGCAGTACAAGCAGCACCGCCGTTACGCATTTTTGCGAGCATCAAACCTTTAACAGCTTCATCAATATTTGCATCATCAAGAACCACAAATGGTGCATTCCCACCAAGTTCCATCGAACACCGGATCACGCGATCGGAAGCTTCTTTCAAAAGAACCCGACCAACTTCAGTCGAGCCAGTGAACGAGAGATTCATGACTCGAGCATCGTGCAACATCCGGCTGACCATTGGTCCAGCTGGGGTAGGAGTTACAAGATTGACCACGCCTTTGGGAACGCCAGCTCTTTCGAGAATATCGACGATAGCCATCGCAGTTAGCGGTGTTTCGATTGCTGGCTTGAGAATTACTGTGCACCCCGCGCCAATTGCAGGGCCGATTTTGCGGGTAGCCATTCCAGCGGGGAAATTCCAAGGAGTAATTAGTAAGGAAACACCAATTGGTAGGTGCGTCACAAGAATGCGCTTATCACCGCTAGGGGCTTTACGAAAATCTCCTTGCACGCGAACAGTTTCTTCAGAGAACCAACGGAAAAATTCGGCAGCGTAAAGAATCTCACCTTTTGCATCGGAGATGACTTTGCCATTTTCTTTTGAGACAAGTTCGGCAAGGAAATCAGCTTCAGAAACCATGATTTCAAATGCTTTGCGTAAAATTTCGGCGCGAAAACGTGGCGCTGTTTTTGACCATTCTGGAAAAGCTCTATATGCGGCCTCGACGGCAGCATCGCATTCTTTTTCACCTGCGGTTTGGATTTCAGCGATAACACTTCCGTCGCTTGGGTCATAGACCGGGACAGTGCCGTTACCTTTTACCCACTTACCATCGATATAAAGATCGGTTTTGAGCTGCATACGGCAGAGCATACGCGTGAAATTGGGAGGCGTAGAATGGTGCACTACCGTGGCTAAATCGTGGACCGACAATGCGCCCACCCCCAAGGCGCTTCAAGAACATGCGCACTTGCGGGACCCTTTCTCATACCGTCTTAAGAAATTTCTTTTAGGAAATCCACTTAACCGCCATTCCTTGAGCCACCAACGTTTAAAGAAACGTTTTGCGCTAGGTATCTTGTCGTCAGATTGCATCTCATCTTCTGCTTATGGTTCCGAGCAGATTCTTGTTGCTTTGTTACCCGCTTTCGGTCTGGCGGCGTACGCACTTTTGATGCCCATGACTTTTGTGGTGCTCACGGTTCTATTGATTATCACGCTTTCGTACCGAAATGTAATTTCGGTATATACCCAATTTGGTGGCGCCTACATAGTTTCGCGAGATAACTTCGGGCCGGTCGTTGCTCAAATCGCTGCTGTGGCTTTGATTCTCGATTACATCGTGACTCTTGCGATTCAAACGGCGGCTGGTGTCGCTGCGATTATTTCTACTTTCCCAGAACTTGCGCCGTGGAAAATCGAGATGTGCGTTGTAGTCATAGCTTTCTTGGCTTTTGGAAATCTACGAGGAGTAAAGGAAGCGGGTCGAGCTTTTGCTCTACCTACCTATCTATTCGCAGGTTCGATGTTCGTGGTCTTTGGAATCGGTATCTACCGCGAGCTCACCACCGGCCTACCTCAACTAAATCCGATGGCGCCGGGAGCGATTGAGATTGGTGCAGAGCAAGGACTTCTTTCCGCAGCGGCGATTTTCATTCTGCTCCGAGCTTTTGCCAACGGTGGTTCATCACTGACTGGCCTTGAGGCGATTGCTGATGGCGTTGGATTATTTAAGAGTCCCGAATCGGTGAATGCCAAAAAGACTCTTGTGATGATGAGTTTGATTTTGGGATCGCTAGTGCTTGGGGTTTCCTACTTTGCACATCGTATTTTGGCGGTTCCTTATGAGAGTGAAACTCCAACAGTTATTTCTCAAGTTGCATCAACGATTTTAGGCGATGGTGCTTTTGGGTCTGCTTTCTTTATTCTGGTTCAGGCCGCAACAATGCTTATTCTCTTCGCTGGAGCTAACACAACATTTAGCGCATTTCCCATCGTCGTTAACTATGCAGCCGCAGATGGATATCTACCTAAATGGCTCACAAAGCGTGGACACAAGCTTAATTTCTCCAATGGAATCATGGTGTTGTCGGGCGCTGCATTACTACTCGTTTTTGCAACTCAGGGCTCAGTTTCATATTTAGTCGCGTTTTATGCGCTCGGTGTTTTTACAGCTTTCACACTTTCAGGTCTAGGCATGGCGAAACATAACTTCAACAACCGCGAAGGAAATTGGAAATTGAAGTTTGCGATCAATGGGTTAGCTGGAAGTTTGGCTTTCGTGATAGTCATTATCTTCTCTATTGTTAAATTTACTGAAGGTGCTTGGGTGGTTCTGCTTCTTGCACCAATCTTGGTGGTTTCGTTCTTGCGCTTGCGCGCTAGATATGACGCAGAAAGAAATGCGCTGTTTATAAAGAAAGAACAGGAGCGTGCGCTCTCCATCACTCGCCATGATGTGACTGTTCTTGTTGACGCTGTAGATCTGGCAACTGTAGGAACGATTCGTTATGCACGATCGCTAAATCCACGCTCGCTACATGCGGTTCACTTTGTGATTGATGATCGACGTGCAGAACAAATTAAGCAGGATTGGATGTCGAATCATGGAGTTGATGATGTACCAATTGAATTTATCGACTGTCCAGATCGCAGACTTCCTAATGCAGCCCTTGATTACGCTATTCGCCATACCCAGAAATCTGATGTGGAACTAACCCTTTTATTGCCACGTCGCGCGTATCGAGGATTTTTGGGACGTTTATTGCATGATCAAACCGCTGAAGAAATCGCTCGACCAATCTCGCAACTTCCACGAGTTGTGGCCACAATCGTTCCTTTTGATATCAACAAAATGATCTCCGGAAAATCTCCGATTCAACATGCTCATGAAGTAGTTGAAGTTGAGACGAAACCAGAAGTTCCGGCGCGCGCACAATCAGCATGGACGCAAAGCGCGGGACCTATAAGTCACTACGAAGAGAAGGTGACTCCAATCGGAAAGATTTCCTGGCGCAAACGGGCTCACGTCACAGGTCATGTGACGGCTATTCGTCCGGCTGCCATGGATTCTGCGCCAACTCTTGAAGTAGAGATCTGGGATGAAACCGGTGGCGTGACGCTTCAATTCCTTGGTCGCCGTGAAATTGCAGGTCTTGAAGTGGGAGCAATCATGATTGCCGAAGGTATGGTCGGTGAACAGAACGGAGCTCTAACAATCCTTAATCCTTCGTACGAGATTCGAATATGAACCACCTCGTTATCATTCCTACTTACAACGAGTCGATGAATGCTTCGGTGCTAATCGAACGAATTTTCAAGTACATCCCTGAGTGTTCAATTTTGGTTATCGATGATGGCTCGCCCGATGGAACTGCTGACATCGTTCAGTCGCTTCAAAAAGAATATTCACATCTTCACTTATTGAAACGAAGCGAGAAATCAGGTCTAGGAAGTGCATACCGCACCGGTTTCGCATGGGGTATGGAACGTGGATTTGATGAACTAATTGAGATGGATGCAGACATGTCGCATAGAGTCCGAGACCTTGCGAAAATGATAGAAGTTAAGAAAAATCAGCCTGATACTTCCCTCGTCATCGGCAGTCGTTGGATAAAAGGTGGTAAGACCGATAATTGGTCTATGGCCCGAAAGTTGCTGTCTCGCACTGCTAATTTGTATGTGCGTTTCATGCTCGGCATGGGAGTCAAGGATTCAACGGCCGGCTTTCGTATTTATTCTTCACAGATTCTCCGGCAGATTAATCTTGAAGCAATTAAAAGTGAGGGCTACTCATTCCAAATCGAAATGACGCGAGCGGTCCACCAAAATCGCGGGAGTATCGTGGAAGTGCCCATTACTTTCAGAGAACGCGAACAAGGCGTAAGCAAAATGTCTAAAAAGATCGTGCGAGAGGCTATGACTCTTGTGACGATTTGGGGCGTGAAACGAGTTCTTCGCGTTAAATAAATGGCGGTGGCGGTGGGATTTGAACCCACGGTTGAGTTTCCCCAACACGCGCTTTCGAGGCGCGCTCCTTAGGCCGCTCGGACACGCCACCGTGGGCGACTATACGCGAGGATCGGAGAAGTTCTAATTTCTCTGTTCGACGAAGAATTCTTTTAGCAGCGCAGCACACTCATCTTTGAGAACATCAGAAATCACTTCAACTTTATGAAGTGCACGTGGATCACGAAGTAAGTCCCACATCGATCCAGCTGCACCGGCTTTCTCATCCCATGCACCAAATACAACGCGCGGGATTCGAGACTGCATGATGGCTCCAGCACACATTGCACACGGCTCTAGCGTCACAACCAAAGTGCATTCCTCAAGTCGCCACGATCCCAAAAATCGCGCAGCGGCCTTAATCGCAACTATTTCGGCGTGGCCAAGTGGATCTCGTAATAACTCACGTTGGTTATTTCCTAACGCGATAATTTCGCCACTTTTATTAAGCATTACGGCTCCGACCGGTACATCTCCACTAGCTGTTGCCCCAAAACGTGCGCGCTCGAGAGCAACGCGCATTGCGCGTTCGTAATCCATTTAGATTTTCTCTATCAATTCAACAAACTGGTCGCCAAAACCAATGCGACGAGCAATTGCTTCAAGTTGTTCATCAGGAAACATTTCATCATCATCACAAATGACTTGTAACTCCATTGCATCCAAACCAAGGTCGCCAAAGATATTGAGATCGCCCGCAGGTTCATCAGCATCATCATCTTCAGGAAAATCAATGTCGCTAAGTTCAAGAACTTCTGCGGCAATTTCATAATCAAGTGCCGTCATCACATCGCTAAGAACCATCTGCATTTTTGCCCCGATTTGGCGGATAACGATAAAGAATTGGTCGTCGATAGATAACATAGCTATTGCGCCACCATCGACTTGTTGAGCGCGAAGCGCATCAAGCACTACTCCGATATCGGACGTAGCATCATCGGGTAATTGTGAGGTTCTCCAGCGACCATCATCGCGCCAAGCAAGAAGTGCAAACTCAAGGGTTTCGTCTTCCATCTCACACCTCCCCGCGCCAAAGAAATGCAATGCCACATAGTTCCACCGATATGACTGGTAGTAAAGTGTCGCCATGAAAGTACATGTCGTTAATCACCCGCTTGTAACCCACAAACTGACGGTACTTCGCGATAAGAACACAAATTCTCAAGTATTTAGACACCTCGTCGAAGAGCTCGTCACACTTCTTGCTTATGAAGCAACAAGAGAAGTCAGAATTTCTTCAGTCCAGATTGAAACTCCCGTAGCGCCAACTCAAGGTGCCACGCTCTCAACTCCGCGCCCTGTCGTTGTACCTATCCTGCGCGCAGGTCTTGGAATGTTAGAAGGGATGATGCGCGTACTCCCAAGCGCTGATGTTGGATTCCTTGGAATGGTGCGTGACGAAAAAACGCTTCAAGCTTCAACATATGCCAACCGCCTTCCAGAAGATTTAAGTGGTCGCCAGTGCTATGTATTGGATCCCATGCTCGCTACTGGTGGAACTCTGATTGCTGCCATGAACTATCTAATCGAACGTGGCGCACAAGACATCACTGCAATTTGCTTACTCGCTGCGCCCGAAGGTGCAAAAACTATTGAGCGCGCTTTTTCGAATTCGAATTTCCCCATCACGATTGTGACTGGTGCGATGGATGAAAAACTCAATGAGCATGGATATATCGTCCCTGGTTTGGGCGACGCAGGAGATCGACTTTACGGAGTCGTATAAATGGCATCCACATCCCCGGGTTATGGCATAACAATCCGAGTTGAGGGACGCCCTGAATTCCAACCTGTAGCAGAAATTACAACTGTAATTTCGCGCGAAGGTGCAACAATTACGGCTTTGGATGTCGCTGATTCTCAATTAGATAATGTGGTTATTGACGTAACGTGTAATGCAATAGATGCAAATCACGCAGAAAAGATCACTGCTGCTCTAAGCGCTTCTCCAATCCTTAAAGTTCGTAAAGTCTCGGATCGTACTTTCTTGCTTCATCTTGGTGGAAAATTAGAAGTTCAATCAAAGGTTCCTTTGAAAACACGTGATGACTTGTCGCGCGCCTACACCCCCGGAGTAGCTCGCATCTGCCAAGCGATTGCCAAAGATCCGTCCGATGCTCGACGGCTCACAATTAAGCGCAACACTGTTGCGGTCGTGACCGATGGCTCAGCAGTTCTTGGTCTTGGAAATCTTGGACCAGCAGCTGCGTTACCTGTGATGGAAGGTAAAGCCGCTCTCTTCAAACGCTTCGCCGATGTTGATGCTTGGCCAGTTTGTCTTGATACCCAAGATGTCGATGAAATTGTTCGCACCGTCCAACTCATCGCTCCGGTGTATGGCGGAATTAACTTAGAAGATATTTCTGCTCCACGTTGTTTCGAAATCGAAGCGCGACTACGCGAACTCCTTGATATTCCCGTTTTTCATGATGATCAACATGGAACCGCTGTTGTTGTTTTAGCTGCACTTCGCAACGCCTTAAAGTTAGTGAAGAAAGATCTTTCAAAGACCACCATTGTCTTAAGTGGTGCGGGAGCCGCCGGAACCGCAATTGCTCGATTGCTTGTACTTGCTGGCGCAAAAAAAATCATCGGATTTGATAGCAGTGGAGTAATAAGCAAAAAGAGCCCAGTCAATAACGAAATGCGAAAGTGGTTCGTTGAACACTGCAACCCTGATCAATTCGATGGCACTCTAGATCAGGCGCTTAAGGGAGCAGATATCTTCATCGGTGTGAGCGCCCCAAATATTCTCTCCGAGGCCGCTGTTGAATCTATGGCAAAAGATGCCATTGTCTTTGCCCTCGCAAATCCCGATCCGGAAATTGACCCAGTTTTGGCACGTAAGCATGCAGCTGTGGTTGCTACTGGACGAAGTGACCAACCAAATCAAATCAATAATGTGCTTGCTTTTCCAGGAATCTTCCGCGGATTACTTGATGCTGGGGCCTCAAAGATCACTGATGAATTATTAGTCGCTTGCGCTGATGCGGTTGCTTCATGCGTTTCAGAATCTCAACTCAACGCATCTTTCATCGTCCCTAGCGTCTTTGATCCAAACGTCGTAAAAGCAGTTGCTGATGCAGTTAAGGAGCGCTCGTAGTTGTCGATCGCTGATTGGGTACAACAGTACCTCGATACTTCCACACCATTCTTTATCTATCTGGCGCTCGCGGTAATCGTTTTCATTGAGACCGGAATTCTGATTGCCTTCTTTCTGCCTGGGGACTCGATTCTCTTTGCGGCTGGGCTTGTCGCTGCAACGCGAGATGACACCAACATCATCTTTCTCGTGACGGTGATTTTTATTGCTGCGTTCCTTGGGGATCAAGTTGGCTATGTCTTAGGTCGTAAATACGGGCGTTCCTATCTTGAAAAACATTCGTCCGCGCGTATTGAGCGAATGGTCGCGCGAGCTGAAGATTTCTATGCCAAATATGGTTGGAGCGCTGTGATTATTGCGCGCTTTTATCCCTGGATTCGAACTTTTATGCCGCCGATTGCTGGAATTGGAAAGATGAATTACTACAAATTCTTAGCGGCAAACGCGATTGGCGCGTTCCTGTGGGGCGTTGGAATCACGATGCTTGGCTTCTATGCTGCTTCAATCCCGGCTCTGAAAGATTCTTCTCGGGGAATTGCTGCATTCTTTATTGCTTTAACACTCTTCTTAACAATCAAGAATTACTTACGGTCCAAGCGCGATTGACGAGCGCCCCCAACAACAACGCCAACATACGTCATAGCAATTCCAGTAACAAGATACCAGCTCACACTTACACCTTGGCTCGGGGCATAAAGATCCAACACAAGTGAGCCAAAAAGTTGTCCGCCAACGCTAAATAAAGTAAATGTGAGAACTCCTAAGTGCTGAACGATTAACGAAGTAAAGGCAATATAAATAACTCCAATAATTCCTCCGGTGTAAATCCACCAAGGACCTTGAGGAAGGGGTTGCAATTCTAGTTTTCCTGCAAGAATTAGAATAAGGATGAAGATGATAAGAAATGAAGTGCCGGTAATAAAGTTGAGTAACGATGTCGTATAGCTTTCTTGTGAGTGTTCGTTTATCTGGCCGTTAAGAGCGCGCTGGACGCCCACAAGCGCTCCAGCTATGACTGCAAGGGCAACGGCGTAGAAAGAGAAGCTATGTGCTTCAACTTTGTCAGAAACAGATACCAAGACTGCAATCACAGTAATGAAAGCTGCAGCAACGCGACGTGGAGAAATTAGTTTTGGGCCGCCACCAGTCAATCCGATGCGATCGACAATCAACGACGTTGCAGTCTGGCCCGCAATTGAGGCAACGGAATACACAGCAACGCCAATGAGTGGAACAACGCTGGTTTGGATGGCAACGAAAGAACCACCAAGTGCGCCAGCTAATAATCTCCAACGTGGAATATCGCCATTATGGACCGCTATTCGCAAGCGAGTTATACCTGCTCTTACTGAAGGACTCACTAAAGCATAAATCGCCACAAAGAAGAGACCTGAAGAAAAAGAAACTAAAGCTGCTTGTGGAGCATTATCTAATCGATGCGAAAGCTCGCCATTAGCGCGGGCTTGTAGCGCAATCATGACTCCTGAGATTGCAGCAAGAGCATCAAGGCGAAGGTGTTTATTCGCTGATTTTTCCACTGAGCTCCAACCACTCATCTTCTAATTTCTGACGTTGTAATTGTACTGCGTTAAGTTTCACTCCCACATCAAGTAACTTCTGATGGTCGAATGCTGCGCTTTCTTGCTCTAGAGTCAACGCGGCTTCCTCACTTGCTATTTTCTCAATCTGCTTTTCTAAGCGAGCAATTTCTTTTTTTATAAGTCGTACTTGTGCTGCATCAGAAATCGTCTTCTTGGGGGCTTGAGAAATACTCTGTTCAATCATTGAACTACGCAACTCTAGATATTGATCTACTCCCCGTGGTAAGTCTCGTAGCGACTCATCACCAAGTAAGCCAACAAAACGATCGCAGACTCGTTCCAAGAAGTAACGATCATGGGAGATAACCAAAATAACGCCAGCGTAGGAATCTAAGAGATCCTCGAGTGCAGTGAGCGTTTCAACATCAAAGTCATTTGTGGGCTCATCTAGTAACAATACGTTTGGTGAATCCATCAGCAAACGAGTGAGTTGTAACCGTCGCTTTTCGCCGCCCGATAAATCTCGCACCATCCGCTGTTGTCCTTCGTAATCAAATCCAAGTCGTTCACAGAGTTGGGATGCCGAGATTTCTCTTCCTCCACCCAACTCCACATGAAGCGCCACTTTTTCTACCGCTTCTAATACTCGCCATGAGGGATCTAATTCCTGGAGATGTTGCGATAGGAAGGCAGCCTTGACTGTCATTCCCACCTGAAGCTTTCCAGCCGCAAAGCGATATTGGCCAGCCAATGTCCTCATCAAAGTAGTCTTTCCTGAGCCATTGACGCCAACTATCGCGATTCGATCCCCCGGTCCGATATTCCAATTCAGCGTATCGATAAGGGTTGTTTCACCGATTGCAAGTCGAGCATGATGAATTTCGTAAACAGAAGTTCCCAATCTGTTAGCAGCAAAATTTAGTAACTCTGCTTTATTGCGCGGTTCAGGTTCAGAGGCGATGAGTTGATTAGCGGCATCTACTCGGAATTTAGGCTTTGAGGTTCGCGCTGGAGCCCCACGTCGTAGCCAAGCTAATTCTTTGCGAATCAGATTATTCTTGCGTGCATCTTCAGCTGCTTGTTGTCGAGCTCGCTCAGCTTTTGCTAATACATAGGCAGAATAACCACCATCATATGATTCGACTTTTCCATCAATAACTTCCCACATTTGATCTGATACTTCATCAAGAAACCAACGATCATGCGTGATGACAACTACTGCTAGGTCGCGCCGTTTTCGAATATGACGCGCCAGCCAAGCCACGCCTTCGACATCTAAATGATTCGTGGGCTCATCGAGCAAGATGATGTCTAAAGGTTCAATCAACAATTGTGCGATGCCAACTCGTCGCTTTTCGCCCCCAGATAATGAACCAAAAGGTCGATCCATCAACTCGCTGTTGTATCCACCAAAAAGTCCAGCCAAAATCTCTCGAACTCCGGAATCACTCGCCCATTCATGTGTCTTCTTACTTCCAATGACAACATCACGAACCGTTGCGCCAGGTTCTGCCGTATCAACTTGATTGAGCATTCCAAGTCGTGCCCAATTCGCGTGAGTTACTCGACCTTCATCGGGTGGTTCAATACCAGCAAGTACTTTGAGCAGCGTTGATTTTCCTCCGCCATTACGACCAACTATTCCGATCCGCTCACCCTCAGAAACTCCTAGAGAGACATCCACCAAAAGTGGGCGTATATCAAAGGCTTTTGAGACTCCCTCGATATTGATGATGTTGCGAGCCACGGGGTTAGGTTAGTGAAGTATTGGCTACTGTTTTCTCATGGAATTCAAGTTCGTAGCAGCAGTGCTCGGGATTGTTCTCGTACTGATCTACGCATTTGGTTCTGGAGTCTGGGTATCTAGCTCTCCAGGATGGTACGCCTCTCTCAATCGTCCACCATGGCAACCACCTAATTTTGTCTTCGGGTTGATTTGGCCCTACAACTTCATCATGCTTGGAGTTGCGGCATTTAACGTGGCCCAAACACCTAACCGAATTCAAACTATTTCGTGGTTGGTGCTCTTCGCATTAAGTATCACTGCAGCTCTCACGTGGGCTTACCAGTTCTATGTTCCACACAATCTTACTTTTGCCGCGATCGCACTTGGTGTTGCAGCGCTGCTCACGATTCCAGTTCTCTATCTAACATTCAAAGCATCGTTGCTGGTTGGAATACTTCTGATTCCGTATCAACTGTGGGTTGTAATTGCCACAACCTTAGCTTGGGGTTACTCCACTCGAAACTAGCGAGCTTCATCAGATAGTTGAACCACCGAAACAACTCCTGCAGACGCAATAAGCGCTGCAAGTCCAACAAATACTGCGCCACCTCCAAAAGGAGCGGCGAGAGCTCCGGCACCAAGCGGAACTAGAAATTGCCCTAATCGGTTGCCTAACAATCGAATAGAAATTGCCATCGCTCGTTCTTCTACTGGAGTTTTCTTAGAAACAATAGACATGGTTAAAGGTTGGCCAATTCCAAGTAGGAATCCAATGATTGCCATAACGATTCCAAGTGTGACTGAGGTTTTTGCGAAGATTGAGGAAAAAAGAAATAGCGCAGATGCAAAAATACTGATATTCATTACATTTGCAGAACCAAATCGCTTGGTCAATCTTCCTAGTGAGAACCTTGAAATCATTGCTGCCCCAGATCGAAGCGACAATATTGCACCAATTACCACGGGGCTGATGCCTAATTCAGTTCCAACTAAAGGCAGAATCACAACAAGAACATCATTGGTTGCGGCTACTGTTAATGAAGTCCAGATTGCAGGTTTAATTCCAGGTCTTTGAATCACGCTCCGCGCTCGAATAGATGCTGCGGCCTCTCGCTCTGCTTTAGAACGTGCCTGATTTAAACCTTTAAAAAAGAAGAAGGGAGCGATCGCCCACATCGCCAAAATTGATGCAAAGATAAAGGCCGACGTTGACGAGCGCGGTAGAACTCCCGATGAGCCTGCGATGATGCCACCAAGAAGTGGCCCCACAGTATGGCCAAGTGATGCCGAGAATGAAAAATAACCAAAGTTCTGATCTTGTAACTCATGTGGACTTCGACTTGCGACCATTGATTGACTTGCGGCTACGTTTGTTAGGTGCGCAACTCCGGCAAGAGCAGTCGTAGCAGCAATGGCAACAATATTGTTCAGAAAGGCAAATGAAATTCCCAAAATAACAAATGAAAGAGCTCCTGCTAATAAAAGTGGAACTTCACCAATTTTGCCAACCCAGCGCCCCATTTGAACCGCAATGAGTAGTGGTACCAATGCATAAATCGCTGCAATTAATCCGATACTAAAACCACTTGCTCCATTTTCTAGGATTCGATAAGTAATCATTGGTCGCATCACATAGATACTTGCTTGCGCAAATGCAACATTCGCAAGTAACGCCCACAACCAACGTTGACTACTTTCCATCATTATTGCTCGGGAAGTTGCGCTCTCTTTTTTCTAAGATTTATAAGCGTTGGAGCAAAGAGAAATACCAGGAGAGTCGCATAAATAATCTTGGGTAGTAATCCACTCACTAAAATCGAATAATCTCCATTACTTAATTGAATTGCTTGGCGGAATTGAATCTCCACAACGGGCCCAAGAATTACTCCAAGCACAAGCGGGGTATTTGGGATACCAAAACGGCGGAATAAGTAGCCAAAAAAGCCCAATAAAAGCGCTAAACGAAGATCAAATACTGAGTTGTTAAGGCTATAGGCGCCAAGCAGGCCGAAAGTCGTGATTCCTGCGTAGAGATAGTGACGTGGAATTTGAAGTAGTTGAATCCAAATCTTAATCAGCGGAAGATTGAGAACTAACAACAAAGTGTTGCCCACAAAGAGACTTGCAATAAGAGTCCAGACCAAAGGTCCATTCATTTCAAAGAGCATCGGGCCAGCTTGAATATTGAAATTGCGAAGCGCTACTAACATGATTGCGGCAGTTGCAGATGTCGGTAAACCAAGGGCAAGTAGTGGAACTAAAACACCAGCCGCGTTGGCATTGTTGGCGGCTTCCGGTCCTGCAACTCCCTCGATCGCACCGTTACCAAACTCTTCTTTATTCTTAGAAAGTTTCTTTTCCACTGAATAGCTAATGAATGTCGGAATCTCAGATCCGCCCGCAGGAATCAATCCCATAGGAAATCCGATTGCTGTTCCACGGAGCCAGGGTTTCCATGAGCGACGGAAGTCTTCACGGTCCATCCAAACTTTTCCTTTGACGGGAAGGATTCGCCACGCGTCGTCTTTAAAACGACTTGCATAGTACAAGACCTCGCCGATGGCGAAAAATGAAATGATGACAACAATTACTTCGATTCCATCCGTCGCTTCCCGAACGCCAAAAGTTAATCTTTCAATTCCAGTTTGTTGATCGGCCCCGATCAATCCAATAACAAGACCGATTGATAGTGATACTAAGCCACGAATTCGAGAGCTTCCTAGCAGCGTTCCGACTGTGGCAAAGGCGAAGATAATTAATGCGACATAACCTGCTGGCTGAACTTTAAGCGCTAGTTCTGCCAGTACCGGAGCTGCTGCAGCTAAGAAGATTGTGGCAATCAAACCAGCGATAAATGATCCGATCGCGGCGGTAGTCAGAGCTGCCCCAGCCCGACCCTTCTTAGCCATCTTGTGGCCTTCCACCGAAGTGATGACTGCACCCGATTCTCCCGGTGTATTAAGCAGAATTGAGGTTGTGGAGCCGCCGTACATTGCACCGTAATACACGGCCGCAAACATGATGAGTGCGGATGTGGGATTAACTGAAAGAGTTACTGGCAATAAAAGAGCGATTGCAAGTGCCGGGCCAATTCCAGGCAAAACTCCTACGAGCGTTCCCAAGAATGTTCCAAGTAATCCATACATCAAATTCTGAGCGGTCAAAGCTTGAGAAAAACCATCGAGCAAAAGATTGAGATTGTCCATCACATCAACCTTCTACTTTTCTAGAGAGTCGCAATAAGTCTTCAAAGAACCCTTCTGGTAAAAAGATTCTCAACCCTCGCGAGAATACTACATAGACAACAACTGCGAAGATAAAAGAGATAATTAAATCTTTAAGAATTTTCCTAGAACCAAAAGCGAAAGTCACTCCATAAAATGCAACGACAGCAGCTGCGATATACCCCGCGCGCTGAATGAGAACTATATGTAACGCAATAGAAACGATGACGATTGAGATCGTCTTGATATCTGGTGGAAGGAAAGGATCTCCCACTTCAGTTCCTTCTGGAACTCCGTAATTTCCTTTTGCAATTTCAATAACCAACAACAAACCAACAATCGTGGAGAATACCCCGATGATGTAAGCGAAAGCTCTTGGGCTTACTGCTGAATAGACACCAGGCTCATCAAGGTTGTATGCAGCATATAAAACATATAACCCGAGCAATAGGAAACCGAGTGCGAAAACCGCCTCAGCAGCTACTGCTCGGGTTAACTTTGTCATTGATTCAGTCTGATTACAGACCGATATCAGCGATGAATGCCTTGATTTCTGGGATATGAGTCTTCAAGAAGGCTTCGAAATCTTTGCCTCCTGCGAATTCGTCATACCACTTATTAGCAGCAAGAACTTGCTTCCATGTATCAGTCGAGCGCATTACATCAATAACCTTTACGAAATTGAGGCGATTTGCTTCGGTGATATCTGCTGGAGCCATGATTCCGCGCCAGTTTCCGTATACAAGGTTGTAGCCCTGTTGCGTGAAAGTCTTACCTTTAACGCCGGAAATTGGCTTTGGTGCAGAGATTCCCAAAATACGCAGACGATTATCTGCCACGAATGGAAGTACATCAGTAATACCGATAACTCCCACAGGAGCAGCTCCACTGCTTACTTTTGTAAGAGGTTCAGAACCAGTGCCCACTACATAATTCAATTTAGATATTGGAATACCGGCTGTCTTAAGCAGCGCTCCAATTACTTGGTGATCAACGCCGCCAACGTTACCGCCAGTAACTGCAATTGCCCGGCCGTTTACGCCGATGTCATCAAGAAGTTGCTTCAAAGTCTTGTACTTAGAGTTATATGGAACAAATATAGCGTTGTACTCACGCATGACTCGAGCAATTGGCTTTGAATCAAGAAGGTTAAGTGAGTTCTTATTTGCAACTTGCGCCATTCCACCAGTCAAGGCAATACCGATAATGAGTGCGGCATTTTGCTTACCTTTAATGGTTTGGAAATGAGTAAGACCAGTTGTTCCACCGGCTCCAGGTTTAAAATCTGAAGTTTGGGAAGTTAAGAGTCCTTCTGTGATTAGAGTCTTGGAGATTGCATCTGTTGTCGCGGAATATCCACCAGGTCCGGCTGGAATAGTCCAATCAATTGTTGTGAGTGGCTTCAAGTCTGGGTAATACCAACGAAGACTTCCAGCCATGGTTCCGGTTGCGACTTTCATACAGGTGAGGTTGCTACCTTCGACGCCACGACCTTTTGCGATCATGCCTGCGCGGGCGCATTCATCTCCTGCTTTTGCTTTTGCGGACGGAACTTTTGCCGCAGATGCAGGAGTCATTCCTGCAAATACAAGTGCGAGAGCTGTTGCAACAGCGCCTGCGCTTGTGAGAACTTTCTTCAAAGACATATGTCTCTCCTAGGTTTCTCTCGAGGGTGAGAGGTGGTCGGCAACGCTATCGGGCGAACCTAGGCCCGTGAAGATAAAAAAGGTGTCAGATTGATAACGCTTTTGTGAAAAAAGCCCGTTGCACCCTAATTTCCCAGCTTCTTAAGTGGATCACCCGATACTCGATAGACCGTCCATTCATCCATCGCAACCGCTCCGAGGCTCTTGTAGAACTCGATTGCGGGTGAATTCCAATCCAATACCCACCACTGAAATCTCCCATAGCCACGTTCGTCGCACACTTTTGCTAGATGTTGAAGCAGGGCTTTTCCATATCCTTTACCGCGAAATTCCGGCTTGATAAATAAATCCTCAAGATAAATTCCATGTTTACCTTGCCAGGTCGAATAATTAAGAAACCAGATCGCCATTCCCGCAATCTCTCCATTAACCTCAACAACATCGCAGAACACTCGCGCATTGTCCACAAAAATAGTTCCGAGTAATTCCTTTTCTGTGGCTTCTACTTCATTGGGAGCTTTTTCGTAAAGTGCTAAATCATGAATGAGTTGGAGAACAATCCCAACTTCATCCTGTTGTGCTGGACGAATTTTCATCAATGTTCCTCTTTGATTGAATTTCCGCCATCAATCACGATTGCTTGACCCGTGATGTAGGAAGCTTCTGGTGTTGCCAACCAAGCAATTAACGCAGCAACTTCATCGGGGCGACCACCGCGACCAAGCGGAACTGATTGACCGTTTGCTTTTTCGGATTCAGAAATGGAATCGGTAGCAATCCAACCCGGAAGCACCGCGTTTGAAGTAATTCCATATCGAGCTTCATCAATTGCAAGAGATTTTGTTAAACCAACCATGGCTGCTTTTGCCGCTGCATAAGCAGGTTGATTTCTCATCGCCATAACGTGGCCAGTGACGCTACTAACCATGATGATTCTGCCGCTTGAAGACTTCCGCAGAAGTGGAAGAGCGTATTTAGTGACCAGAAAAGCTGTGTCGATATTGCGCATCAAGCCGCGCTTCCAATCAATCAGAGAAAGAGTTGCGGTATCGCTTGCCTCACTGGTTGAGCTCGGGCTAGAAATGCTTGTCATTCCGGCGCTATTAACCACGATATCAAGCGTGGAAATCTTGGAGAGAAGTTCCTTCACTGCACTTTCTTCGGTGAGGTCGGCGCTAAATCCGTGGGCGCCAATCTCTTTCGCTCTTTCGTGTATCCGATCTGAAGTAGAAGTAATGAAAACTGTTGCGCCTAATTCCCGCAACGCGCGCGCAGTCGCAATGCCAATCCCACCTGATGAACCTGCTCCTGTTACCAGCGCAGATTTTCCTTGAAGGGAGAACATGGGAGACACTGTAGTAATTCACCTCTAGAATCTCCACACTGTTCTTACGAGGAGCTCAATGTTTACTTGGGGTGTAGCGACATCGTCCTATCAAATTGAAGGCGCCGCTAACGTAGGCGGCAGAGGTAAATCAATTTGGGATACTTTCACAAGAGTTCCTGGAGCAATCATTAATGGAGATAACGGCGACGTGGCATGCGACCACTACCACCGATATAACGAAGATTTGGATCTTATCCAGTGGTTAGGAGTGAATGCTTATCGCTTTTCTATCGCATGGCCACGAGTAATTCCGCAAGGAACAGGTGCAATCAATCAGACCGGATTAGATTTTTATGATCGTTTGATAGATGGAGCGCTCGAGCGCGGCATCACACCATGGCCAACTCTTTATCATTGGGATCTTCCACAAGCTTTGGAAGATCGCGGTGGTTGGAATAATCGAGATTGTGCTACCTGGTTTGCTGAATATGCACATGTAATGAGTGAAAAGTTCGGAGACCGCATAAAGAACTGGACTACTCTCAACGAACCATTCTGCAGCGCATGGCTCGGTTATCTTCATGGAGTAATGGCGCCCGGAATTAAGGATCTACAAACTGCAATTAATGCTTCACATCACTTACTTCTAGGGCATGGACTAGCAACGCAAGCGATACGTTCCAACGGAAAGGATTTGCGTGTTGGGATTGTTCTTAATTTAACGCCCGCGGTAGCGCATCGTGAAACTAATGATGATGTACTTGCGGCAAAACTTGCCGATGGTTTCGATAATCGATGGTTTGCTGATCCAATATTTAAAGGAGTCTATCCCGCGGATGTAATTGAGGGTTTTGGAATGGAAGTACCAATCCACCCTGGAGATATGACTGTAGTCTCAACACCTCTCGACTTTCTTGGAATCAATTTCTACACGCGTCAGACCGTCACATCAGACAAAACAGCTAAACCTTTACCTTATAAAGCAATTTCCGTGGACGGAGTTGAGCGAACTGCGATGGGGTGGGAAGTGCATCCCGAAAGTTTGACGGACATCATTATGCGAGTTCATCAAGATTACTCACCTTCAGAAATTTATATCACTGAAAATGGTTCTGCTTGGGAAGATATTCTCGAGAATGGCTCAATTAATGATAAATCAAGGTTGAGCTATTTAGAGCGACATCTAGATGCAACTTTTGCAGCACAAGCACAAGGAGCACCCGTCAAAGGATATTTTGCATGGAGTTTGTTGGATAATTTTGAATGGGCTTTTGGGTATGGAAAGCGATTCGGGATAGTCCACGTCGACTACTCCACTCAAAAGCGCACGCCCAAATCGAGTGCGTATTACTACAAAGAGCGAATTTCTAGAGTTTAATTAACTTTGCTATGACTGGCGTGAGCCATTTTATGTACGTCTGAGTGAAATGCCATTGATCAAAATATACAAATCTTTCACCAATAACTATTGGGCAAAGATAATTCGAGCAAGCCAGGTCAACAGAGTCGATGAATGTCGCACCTAGTGACGCGGCGGCACTCTCCTCAATTGCATTGATTCTTTCATTGCCTGCTTGGGATCTCCCTGCTCCACAGAGAGCGAGATTGGCTCGAGGTTTGCTGGCGCATGTAACTGAATCTTGTTGCATGCTGGGATTGTTACCAATGACGATTAAACGCTTAGCGTACGTTTGAAGTCTTTGGAGCGCCTTGGGAAATTCCACTTCCCACATAGCTGGGGTATCAAAATCAGATTTTTTTCCGTCTACAACTGCGGGTTTCCACTGGTCTGTGACGATCACGACATCAGCTTTCAAAACTTCAATCTTCGGTAAAACAAGTTGTTGCCATGAAGTGCATTCCGTGAATGGTCGATTTAATTGATAGCTCCAGACAGTTGTTTCTACCAAGGGACAAGCTAGCTTTGCAAAGAGGTAGACCTTGTACCCGCTCTTCTTCGCTATGTCATCAAGCGCCGTCATCCACATTGAGGCATGCGAATCTCCATAAACCACCATAATTTTCTTGCCGTTAAGGTCGCCGGCAAGGCACTCAGGAACTTCAACATCTTCAAAGTCCACAGAACATCTTTGGTCGAGCCAGAAACTTTTATCACTTCGAACATTCTTCAGAGTTGGCGTGAGATTTTTTGGAAGAGAGTTAGCTTTTAGAGAAAGTTCAATTACTTTCTGGACTGCATCCACAGTCTGTAATTTCTGCCAACTCTTTTTCTTTCCTTGCATCAAACAAACTAAGTCACTACTAGTGGCTCCTATAATTGAACAAGTTTGGCCGACCTTTGCCGCATGCGCCGGAGTGGAAGAACTAAAGAGCAAAAGGGCTGCTAAAAATAAGACTTGGAATTTCTTCACACTAAACTCCTTAGTGAGATTAAGAGAAGAATCGTAACCGTGCTGGCACCAAACCCCAAAGTTAAAGTAAATTGCGGTTTGTTCCTCAATTTTTCAGAGTGTCGAATTGGATCCTCTAGATATCTAAAGAGGGTGGCACTAATTGCACTTATTAAAAGTATCAATACTAGTTTTTGGATGATCAATAATTCTCTTCCTCGATATAGAAAGGCAATCTGTAAAACTGGCCAGTGCACAAGGTAGAGCGTGTAAGAACGATTCCCAATCCATGTCATCACACTTGACGCTAGAAACCTGTTGGAGTCAGAATTCATGATTACTGCACACGTGAGTAATGAAATGACCAGTGCTGGTAATCCTGGAAAATCGGTCTCAGGTGTAAAAAAGATTGATAAGACGATCAAAAAGACCGGTGAGAGATAGCTTAAGTGACTGCTGGAAATTCTAAATTTCCAGAGAGCTACTGTGGCCCCAATACCTAATTCCCAAACTCGAGTTAAAGTCGACAAGTAAGCAGTTGGCGATGAGTTTGATAATGAATTGATGGCAAACATAAATGAAGTAATGGACAGCATAATTACAACGGTTAAGCGTGTCGATTGCTTCTTTGATATGAAGAACAATAGAGGCCAAAATAGATAAAACTGCTCTTCAATCGCAAGTGACCAATAGTGCTGGAGAATTGGCTGTGGAAGTCCTGTTGCAAAATAATCAACAACAGACGAATTGAAGTGAATATTCGCGAGAAAGAGTGCTGCAAAGATTCCGTCATTGGCAGTATCTGAGCCAGTTATGGATCCCAAGAGCAGGTAAGTAGAAACAACAGACAATAGAATTACTGCAAGAGCAGATGGCAATATGCGTCGTACTCTGCGTGCGTAAAATTCCAGTAAAAACTCTCTAAATGCATTTTGTTGTTGTTCAATTAATGTTAATGTGATGATATAACCTGAAATAACAAAAAAGACATCAACTCCGAAAAAACCCCCAGTTACAGTCTCAGGAAAGAAGTGGTGCGCAATGACAAGGAGGACCGCTAAAGCCCGAAGACCTTGAATGTCGGCGCGAAATCTCACGGCTGTTCGAAAGTAAGATTGTGCGTATAGAGTCCATCAATATTGTCATAATCAATTGCTTTGGAATACTCGGTTCGAGTTTGTGTATCCCACTGAATTTCAGTATTGACGATTGCTACATTTTCAGCATTTCGTAAAGTAAAAGCCGCAGGCTTTTCCCTAACAAAATCGACTATAGGGTTTGGCCGTAGATCAATCCGAGGTGACCATTTTGATGACTTCTTCATTGTGAGAGAAATTCGGCCAAATTCAATGTTTTTGACCAATTCCTGATTTCCGCCCCACACCAGAATCGCAGCTTCACTCTCGACGCGAATATTCGAGAATTTCACGCCATCAACTCGCCCTTCGAGTTGGCGTTCAATATTTCCATGTTCGGGATTCCATTCTTTTGTTGGGTCATCCCAAGAGAAGGCTGTTACATGGAGCGCTTCGCCATGCCCCCACCAGGATTCACTAAATGCTCTTGTTTCAACAATGGAATTTTCAAATACTACATTTGAAATTAATCCACCTTCACGAGCTCTTACCGCAAACCCTCGATGTGAATCTTTAACTATGCAGTCAGTGACAATCACATTTTCGATTGGGCCAACAGATTCAGTCCCTAGTGTGATAGCACCAGAAGTGCTCTTCATGAAGCATTGTGAGATGTAGATATTTTTCACGGCGCCATATTGAGAAGTTCCACAGCAGGACTTCAATGAGATGCAATCATCTGCAGTAATTAGAGTGCACTTTGTAATTTGTACATTCTGACAGCGATCGATATCAATTCCGTCAGCGTTTGGGACCATGAGATCAGTGAGAATAGAAATGCCAGTAATAGCAGAATCATTACAACCTGTTAGGCGAAGCGCCCAAAAGGCAGGATCTTTGATGGTGACATCTTTAATACTAATTGCATCGCAGCCTATGAGAAAGATTGTAAATGGTCTCTCAAGATACTGGGAGCGACCACCGACTGGTCCCCGCATACTATGAATGTATTGACCGCGTTCGGCAATGAAACCATCTGCATTTCCATCAATAATTCCTTTTCCAGAAATGGATAAACCATGAGCTTCAAAGGCAGAGATGAAGGATCGTTGTGGTAAAACTTCTTCAACAACAGCACCTCGAGTTATCTGTGGGATTTGATGTTGAGACAAATAATCTTCATATCGATCAGAAGCTTTGAGATGCGCTCCTTCTTCTAGGTGAAATTCGATTGCTCCGCGAAGCAAAATCGAACCCGACAAGAAAGTGCCGCCCGCTGGTATTACGACTCGGCCACCAACTGCACTTGCCGCTTCAATAGTGCGGTCTATTGCTTCGGTGTTAAGAGTGGTGCCATCAGCTACAGCACCAAAATCGACAATTGAAAAGTCAGCCATTCACAACCCGATTATGTGTCCATAAAAGTTCATCAATTCGAGCTTGGACTTGAGTTAAGATTTCTCGAGGACCTTTGACATTGAACGTATGAGTTTCGCCAGGAAAAAGATATGCCATTTGTGAATCAACTTGCGTTCCAATTCCAGCAATTTCAGAGAGCAAAGAGATTTCATGAAGATATTTATTTGCTTTCACGACGACCTGCAAACTATCTCCCTTGAATTCTGTTGTGACCGTGAGTTCATGTTGCGGGGCAGCTTTTGCTGGTTGTAGTGAAGAACGACGCGCTGCGCGACACTCATCGGAAGTTGCAACTATAAAGCCTTCATAATCACCTTTTTGTATTTCTGTGAAGTGATCTGTCATTGCGGTACGAGATACACCGTATGGTGGAATCGTAAGTTTGATCTTATGAGTTCTAACAATGTCTCCTGAAGCGGAGACAAGATCTACATCAACGTCACAGCTCCAAGGTTGGGCGAGATCGTTGATGATGGTGACTTGCGCTCCTTGATCAACTCGGCCAACGCATATTGTGCGAGGACGATACGCAGCCTTCATCGCGTGCCACGCTAATTTTCTGAATCCAGTGTAATCAAGAACGGCCCAGCTAATTGCCGGCCACATATCGTTGAATTGCCAGAGGATTGATCCAGAACATGTTTCATAGAGACTTCGGAAGTGCTTCAATCCAATCTCCACGGCACGTGCTTGATCAAGAGCGGCTGCGAAGTACCAGGCATGTCCGGAGACTGGAGGTTCTGCGAACTCACGCTTCAATCCATTGGCTATCTTGGTCATTCCATCAAAAGCACGCTGGTGATAGGCAACTTCTGGGGTGCGCGAATCGAGATCATCGCTGCCAATAGCGCGAGTCAACATCGACCAAGAACCTGGGCCGTTGAATCCGAATTCAGCAGCAAAAGAGGGTGAATATTGTTCGTATCGCTCGTAGCCCAACTCGTTCCAAACGTCCCAGATATGATTGGTTCCAGAATCAAAGTTCTTTACATCTTCAGAATGTGTAGCAATTGGGGAGCCAGGAATATAAGGACGTGATTGGTCAAGGTCAGCGAGGATTCCTGGAATCGTTCGACGATAAAAAGTTTCGCCCCATGGCGTATCTTGTAATTGTTCTTTCCAGCCCCAATATTGATAGCCCTCAATGCACTCATTGCCACCACACCAGATAACCAAGCTTGGATGCGAAGATAGACGTCGAACATTCTCATCCACTTCAGCCGCTACCTCTTCGAACATCTCTTTTGTCTCTGGATAAGCGGCGCAAGCAAAGAGAAAATCTTGCCAAACTACGATTCCTTCTTCATCACAAAGATCGTAGAAATCGTCAGACTCATAAAGTCCTCCGCCCCAAACTCGGATACCGTTAATATTCACTTCCAACATATCGTTGATGCGTTGGCGATAACGTTCTTTTGTGACACGCGTTGGGAACGGATCATCTGGAATCCAGTTTGCTCCTCGAATCCATAATCGCTCACCGTTAACCTTGATTGCAAACATATGTTTTGCATCTTTGCCACTGATTTCTTTTGCCACCAAAGTGGTATCTAATTCAACTCGGCGAAAACCTATTCGTTTTGATTTACTTTCGACTATAGAACCTTTGGAATCAACAAGTTCAAAAGAGACGATATAAAGTTTCTGTTCTCCCCGGCCGCGCGGGTGCCATAATTCAGCTAAAGGAATATCCCGAATCGCACGAAGATTGCCACTTAAAAGCGAGTGTTCTTCTTGAAATATGAGCTTCCCAGAAGTGTCCGAGATTGATATTCGAATGGATTTATCCTTATAAACCCCGCCAACTCTTACTTGATAGTTAACGGCGGGTACTCCACTTTCGACTGTTGTAGTGATAGCACAATCGTGTAAGTAGGCATCATCCCAATGCTGTATTTCAACTTTCTTCCAGATTCCTGAAGATACGGTGATGGGACCCCAATCCCAGCCATAGGAACATGCCATCTTTCGCTGGTAGTTATATGGCATTTCATAAGGGCGAGCGTAAAAGTTACCGACTTTTGCGATTTCATCTTCGGCATCTGTGAGTGGAGCTTTGAAAGCGACTCTAAGCTCAACATCTCCGGCCATAAGTTCTGTGGTGAGATCAAGTCGATATGAGCGATGCATATTCTTAGTCTTCAGCTTCTCTTCACCGTTGACGTAAATAGTGCAAATTGTGTCGAGACCATAGAAAACAAGAGTTTTGTTCCCTGGACGAGAATCCTGCTTAATTGTAGTTGTGTATTCAGTATCAGTCTTCCAAATCCAAAATTGATCTTGTTCTTTTCCATCAATCGAAATATCTTTAATGATTCCAGCTGCAATCAAATCGGTATGAATACTGCCTGGGACTGTTGCGGGTATCTCTAGTGGTGGAGTGAAAACCTTGATTGCTCCAGGATCATTGCGCCAAGCATTGTGGCCATCCTTAACTGGTGAAACTTTCCATGCATCAGGCCGAAGCGATAATCGAGCTTTCCATGTTGTTGAGAGAATTTCGGAATTATTAATGGGCATATCAACGGCCAAAGTCGTCTTCGACGCGCTCGATATCATCTTCACCGAAATATGTTCCGGTCTGAACCTCAACAAAAATCACATCGCTCGACCCAACGTTGTGAATTCGATGAAGTACGCCGATAGCAAAATCAACAGTATCGCCAGCTCCGACTCTACGAATCTGGCCATCAATAGTTACGTCTGCTTCTCCAGCGACGATAAACCAATGTTCGGCGCGCTTTTGATGGCGTTGATAGGAAAGTCGTTTTCCGGGATTGACCCATATGCATTTCACCTTATGGGTTGCTGATTCCTGGAGTACTTCGTATCGACCCCATGGGCGATCTGATTTTTCAAGCGACACGGCTTCCCTTTCGTATGGATAATCGACTAAACGAGAACAGAATTTCCATCTAGTACGCCAAGCGCTGCACCAATAAGACCCGCGTCTCGACGAAGCTCAGCTGGACGCAAAACAATATCACTCAAGAATCCTGAGTAACGTGATTCATTCTTTACGTGACGCCGAAGTGGTTCCCAATAAACCTCACCTGCTTGAGTCACTCCACCGCCAACTACGACTGTAGTGATATCCAGATTTCCGAGAGTGTTAATAATTCCGATTGCTAATGCTCGTGCACCTTCATCAATTACATTAATTGCGACCGGATTTCCATTGCGGGCATCCGCAGCAAGATCCACGAAAGTATTGCCTCCACTCCAGCCACGTGATTGTGCGATAGCAACCATTCGAGGACCACTGGCATAGACCTCAACACAACCATTTCTTCCGCAGACACAGAGTTCACCATCGAAATTAATTGTTTGGTGACCAATGAAACTTGCATTTCCAGTATCACCAGTGAAGACCTTATTTTCAATAATTAGTCCGCCGCCCACTCCGGTAGACACAACCATTCCCAACATATTGTCTGAGCCTCGACCTGCGCCGAGAACATGTTCCGCATGAGCCAACGCCATAGCATCGCCATGGAGAACGACGTTATGACTTCCAGAAAGTTCTCTAAATTTCTGGACAATGGGATATTTCCGCCAGATTGGAATATTGACTGGACTAATGGCGCCAATTTCTAAATGGAGCGGCCCTGCAGATCCAATTCCAACACCAAGAAGATTTCCGTTAAGGCCCGAAATCATGGGTCGGGCGCTCTCTGTGATCGCACTCCATAAACTTTCGGATGTGGAGTTACCAATAATCAACTCTTGCTTGCTGTGAACTGCAAGATCTCGATCAACAAGTGCAAGCGCAACTTTGGTGGCGCCGATATCAACCGCAAGTGCAACTTTAGCCATTTGCAGCTGCTTTCTGGGTGTGTGGGGCACGTTCATGAAGTTCAAGTTTCATAATCTCAGTTATGTATCTGGTTTCAGTTGGATTCTGAATTCGCTTTAAGAGTACTTCAGCAGCTAATCGTCCAAGTTTTTGTGGATCGTGATCAAGTGATTTGATATCAAAGAGTTCTGCGCTTGGGAAATCATCAAAGCTCACAACTCGGATTGAGCTTTTTTCTTGGTGAATAACTTCACCAACACCCATGGCTATGAGATCGTTAGTGGCAATAATTCCATCTATTCGAGATGTTGAACCAAGCAGACTATGTGTTGCTGCCTTCGCTTCTTCAGTAGTGTGAATGCCAGTAACAATATGAATATCTTTTTGATCCACACCGCGTGATAAACAGGCTCGTTTGAATCCTTCGATTCGTTCGGATGCAGTCCAAATGTTGAGGGTGTCCGCAATTACGGCAATTTTCTTGCAATTCTGCTTGAGAAGTTCATCAAGACAGACTGCAATTCCACCTTGATTATCTACAAGCACCGTGTCTGTATCAAGATAAGCAGCAGGACGATCGACAAAGACAAATGAATATCCGCGTTTTCTTTCAACATGTAGATAGGAATAATCTTCACCTGAAGGGACAATCACAAGCCCACGAACTCGTCGTTCGAGCAAAGAGTCAATAAGTGCTCTTTCGCGATCTGCATCATCGCGTGCAGTTGCAATTATTAAATCAAGTCCTGCTTCAGAAAGTCTCTTCTCTGCGCCTGCAGCTAGCCCAGCATAAAAAGGGTTCGCCAGGTCCGAGATGACCATTCCGATCAGATTGCTGAGAGCGCCACCACGAAGTTCACGAGCTATGCGATTTGAGCGATAACCGACAAGCGAAGCTGCTTTTCGAACCTTTTCTGCGGTGTCTGGGGCAACATTGACCGAATCATTTAAGACGCGTGAAGCAGTTTTAATGCTTACGCCTGCGATTGCGGCGACGTCAGCGAGAGTTGGATGGGCTACTGGTTCGAATGATTCCGTCACCACATTCCTCACCCTACCTTCCGCACTGCTTTGAAGGCCACGTCGCCCACGAAGGCGGGGACGGTAAATGTGATCTTGAAATCCTTGGAGTCAAGAATATAACTCTTAAGCGTCCGTCCACTTTTCGTTTCAAGTACCGTGATTTCAAATTTCCCATTTGATTGAACTGGAATAGTCACTTTTCCGCCTTTTGATTGCGGATCAGGGAATTTTGTCTGCGGTGGTTTTTTAGTCTTCAAAGATTTTATAGCCGCTTCCAAAAGCAAACGCGCCTTTGCGCTTCGATCATAATCATTATGACGAATCCAACCCAGAACGCTAGTTTGATCGCTCAATAGGAGTGTAGAAGTAGATTTCAGAGTTGAAATTTCTGAACTCTGCATTTCAACTGGGTTGGTACCCTTCAATAAGATTGATAAACCTTTCGTCAAACCCCAAAGATTGAGGGGATCAACGTAGATATCCCACCACCAATAAGATGCAGGAGCGCCAAAACCAACGAAAGTCGCGGCCCAATGTGCATTATGAAGATGTAATCCGTAAGGATCAGTAAATGGATCTTCTGTAACGGTTCCAGAACCCATTTCTCCTACGAGAATGGGTTTATTGGGAACTGCCTCACGGAGCGCAGTTGCTTGAGCCGCTAGAGTTTTGATGGGATCTTTATCGTCATAAACATGAGTGACTGCATAATCAACAACGCTCCAATCTTGAAGACTTGCCCCAGATGACCATGAAGTTGTGGTGAGTGATTTGTAAGGGTCCCATTTCTTCAGAAGCGAATCAGACCAAGCAATCCAATCTGTAAGAACTTGGCCAGAAATGGGTGTGAAATTCACTTCATTCCACCACTCCCATGTGAAAAGCGCAGGTTCACCAGCCCATCGAGCAGTGATGTAGCGAAGTCGCTGTTCCCAGAATTTTCTCGCGATGGAATTAGTGGCGAATTCGCCTGGGTTCGAAATAGGACCACCATTTAATTCGTTATATGGATTAGCAAACCATTCTGGATTTGTTGATTCGCTAAATGCTCCGTGATTTATCAGCACTAGATCGATTCCAACGCCGTACTTAGCGGCAATTCTGAAGACCTGATCTAAAGCCCAAGCGCGATCTAGTCGTTTGGTGTAATCACCAAGTCCAGTGTCGTTCCATTCAATTCCCAGCGACCACGACGCCATCCACACTCGAGCGACGTTGACACCATTTCTTGATGCGGCTTTAAACCAACGTTCATATTTCGAAATCTCTTCGTAGCGATTTGCCCATGCGATGTTATATGCAAACGGAATGAAAATTTCTTCACCTTGAACAAAGTTTCGTCCCCGGATCTTTATTGGCTCGGGTGCCTTTTCTAAAGCAGCAAAAGTGAATTGTGGGACTTGAATAACTTGGCCGTTAATTTTTGCAGTGACTTGGATTCTAAAATCTCCGAGTGCTGTGGGGCGAAACTTTAGACGCCATTCAGGATTGCCAACCTTGCGGTTAGAAAGTTGATTATAAGACGCCACAATTTCGTAGCCTTGGTACCAATACATCGGAATAGAAAAAGAATTACCACTTGGGTCAGTGACCTTCGCAATCACATCTGCATAAGTAGGATCGAAAGGATTTTCGGAGGTTGGTAAACCTTGAAGCGCTAATTCAGTTGCAGCAACTTTGCCACCTTTGTTACGGATTTCCCATGAGATTTCCGTGGCGCTAACAGCGGGAAGTGCTCCCACCGCAAGTGCGCTACTGAGAAGTCCGATTGCCATTCGCTTCATCTCACTTCAATCCTGATAGCGCAATTCCGCGAATGAAGTGTTTCTGAGTTAAAAAGAAGAGCAAAATTGTCGGAATTGATGTGATGAGCGAGGCAGCCATAATCACACCTTGAGAGCCAATATTTCCTGCACCAGCATTTCTTAAGAAAGCCAGTGCGACTGGGAGGTTGGCCATATCTTGGGTTTGAACAATGATCAGAGGCCAGAGAAAGTTATTCCACTCTCCGATTGCCGTAAAAATCATCATGGCTACTAACGCAGGCTTTAAGAGAGGGAGGACTATGCGCCAGTAAATCGTAAATTCTCGCGCCCCATCGATACGAGCAGCTTCAATTAATTCGTCAGGAATACTGCTGAGATATTGAACTAAAAAGAAGACAATAAATGCCTTCGGCAAAGCCGGGATTATGTAGGCCCAATATGTATTTAACCAACCGAAATCATCAACTAATAGGAATCCAGGGATGAGACCAACTTGCCAAGGAATCATCATCGATCCGATGATGGTGAGATAAATAGCTCGTTTACCTCTAAATCTGTGTTTCGCAACCACATATGCCGCTAGCGATCCAATAAAGAGCGTCAAAATCGTGATACTAATATTTACGAAAATGCTATTGAACATAAACCTAAAGAAACCAAATTTGATTTCTGGATAACGTTGGAAAAGACCTTGAATCACATCCTGTTTGAACTGCATCGGGTCAAAATTCTTGTCGTAATAATTGCCGCTGATCCATTTCTTGGGGTACACAGTTGGCGGAACTTCTTGTAACTCCTTCACCGATTTGAAAGAGGAAGTGATCATCCAGTAATACGGAGCAAACATGACGATAGTCAATAAGTACAAAGGTGAACGTCGCCATCTATTCTTACTACGTTTTTCAAATGGATTTGTGAAATTTCCGCCGCGATCCATCGCTTTATCGAGAGCTTTTTGTTGCTTCTTGGTTAACTCGACTGCGCTCATCGCAAGTCCTCTAATGAACGAGTTAACTTCAAATTGATCATGCTGATTGCGAAAATGATTCCAAAGAGAATCCACGCAATTGCTGAGGCATAACCCAGACGGAATTTATTGAATCCCATGTCATACAGATACGGCACAATCATCAATGCCATATCTTTAAATCCACCAATGGAGCCGACTGAGGTTGGGAATAACAAATACACACCTTCGAAGATTTGGAATGCGCCAATGGTGCCGGTGATCCCTACGTAGACCATAACCGGTCGTAATAACGGCAGAGTGATGTAACGGAATCGCTCGCGCGGTCCTGCGCCATCAATAACAGCTGCTTCGTAATACATGGCTGGGATCGAGTTAAGTCCAGCCAAGAAGAGCACCATTCCGAAACCTGCTCCACCCCACATGGCCATAAAAATCAAAATTGGTATCGCAAGAGAAGGAGTCGCAAGCCACTCCACAGTAGGTAAACCAACAAAATTAAAGAGCGCATTGAGTAAACCAACATCGTCGCCGCGGAATACCCAGCCCCACACCAAAACAATTGCTATACCTGAAGTAACCGAAGGTAGGAAGAAAACTACGCGGAGAATGCGATTGGAACGAGTGTCTTCTTGAAGTGCGAGCGCCAGCGTCAAAGAAGCGATCATTCCCATGATTACTGAACCAATGACATATAGAGTTGTATTGAGAAGTGCTTTGTGGAAGCGAGAGTCATCCATAATCAGATATTGATAATTTCCAAATCCCACAGAACCACAAGGCGATTGGTCGGGATTACAGATCGCGTTGTAACGCATGAAAGATAATCTCAAGCTAGCAAGAACTGGATAAACTGCAAAGACAATAAACAGAAGCGCAAAAGGCGAGAGCATCAAATAAGTTGAGAGACCCGCTTCGCTAAATTTACGGAATCCTGTGCGCTTGCTGGGGGCGTACTTCTTTGAGTCAGCAAATATCGGTGAACTCATTTTTCCGCCAATCTGAATAGAAAATTACAAATAATTTATTTACGAAAGAGATGGAGGGGCGTTAACCCCTCCATCTACTTTTCTAGCGATTCCCCTCGAGAATCAACTAATCACACATCCGTGTGAAAACTAAGGTGCTTACGCCTTAGCCTTCATCGCAGCTGCAGCGGCATCGAGCGCTTGCTGAGCTGTAGAAGTTCCAAATAGGTACTTCTGAAGTGCGTTTGTTACATCGTTCTGTGCATCTTCCCAACCATTGCAGTTTGGCGGACCTTGAGCATCAGCAAGCTGGCTCTTAATAGTTGCCAATACATCTGCAGGATAAGAGGAGATTGTGTCTGCAAACTTCGATACAGGTGAAAGGAAGATTGCATTCTGTGCTGCACCAACAACATTCATCGCCTTAACGACGTCCTCTTGGTAAAGCGACATGATGAATTTACCGGCAAGGATCTGCTTGGTACGTGGAATGTAGTTCATGATTGAAATTCCACGTCCGCCAATGAAGGCAACGCTCTTTGAACCAGGAGCAGCTGGTACTGGTGCTGCGGTCCAGTTCTTGTAATCCTTGTAGTAGGTGTAATAAGAGCTGGCCTGGAAGTTTCCAGAGAATCCAATTCCGTAGTTACCCTTCTTAATGTTGTCATTCATTGACCAATCAGCAACACCTGGCTTAAGTGCGCCATGATCGGTGTAAAGCTTCTTGTACTGCTCAAGAGCTGCAACGCCCTTCGCATTATTAATCGAAACACTGCACTTTGAGTCATAGAGTGATCCGCCCATGGAATAGAGCCATGAAAAGAATCCGAGCCAGTCGCCGTTACCCCATTCGTTATAAACAGGGACTTTAACTCCAGCTGCCTTGAGCTTTGCAGCCGCAGCATTGAAATCAGCGATGGTCTTTGGTGCAGAAGTTACGCCGGCACTTGACAATGTTGTCTTGTCATAGAACATCATCATCAAAGTGAGGTCGTAAGGAACTGCGTACACCTTGCTGCTCTTATAACCAACAAGTGCTTTGAAGATCTGAGGCGCAACAAGTGGTTGCACTTTGCTTACTACTGAGAGGCCACGAAGATCCGCGAGCGCTCCCTTATTTCCTGCCGAGATACCCCATGAAAGACCGCCAGTAAATACATCTGGACCTTTCTGGGCTGCTGCAGCAGCTAATACTTTGGCAAAACCATCGCCCCATGAAATTGCTTCAACTTTCACAGTGACATTTGGGTTCTTCGCCATGAAGAGTTTGCCTGCTTCTGCCAATACGGCTGCATCTGCATCGCCACCGGTTGCCCAGATGGTCAATGTTTGCTTAGCCGCAGCGTTAGCTGGGACGCTAATAAGCGCGCTAGCTACCATGGCAACAGCAACTGCTATTGCTCCTAAACGCTTCACCTAGTTACTCCTTACATAGACACGCAAGCGCCTATCGCTGCGCTGGCGGAGAGAATTCCGCGCTATGACAGCGTTGTCAAGACGCTAAGCCGTAGTTTCTCTATAACGATTTACCTGTCTTATTGGACATTTCCCGCGCAAATGCGGGGTCGCTTACTTAACTGTGCTCGTCAGAGTGACAACGTCGGACTCATTGAGGCTAAACGTCAGCGTCAACGCATCTCCCTCGGGAGCTGGGCAGACTATTGCCCAAAGGAACTCTGCGCTCTCGCCCGCCTTGATGATGGGATCTTCGGGAAGCCCTTTCACTCCAGAATCCAATTCGAAGACATCGACACATGAAGAAGAGAGATCGCTGGCAAATGAAGATTCGATGATCGCAAAGTAACTCATATCGAAATCTGTTGAACTGTTATTAGTAAATTTAATCGTCATGATTTGGGGTCTACCTTCAACACCCAAAGCGTTGAAATCCTTTGGTTTCCATTGCGTTGGTTCAGAGATGTTGATGACATTTCCGTCTGCCAAAGTTATATCGCTACCAAATCCACCTTCGACTTCGTTGACCGCTTCTTCCTTTTCTTTTTCAGCGATTGCTAATGATGATGTCGAATCGTTATCCATAGGAACGCGAGGTCCCGCACTGAAGTACGCCACAGATACGATGCTTGCAAGCACTAAGGGCACGATGATTTTTCTGCGATCCATGATGGGGCGAGTTTTGTTCTTTGCTAAAACAATGTCAAGCAGAACGACCTTGTCCGATGAGACAACTTGGTTAGATTCGGCTCTCCAACATCAAATCTAGAAGCCCCCGGTCGATATTGAGCCCTTCGAAGTTTTCATATTTCACTCCTGGACGATTGTGATTAGCAATGCCGAAATTCCCATCAAATTCCCACAAGGAATAACCCCATCCCGACTTTCGATAAATCGCAAATAAATCCTTGAACCATTTCAGCGCGACTTCGTTATCTGTGTACTTGTAGCAGCCAAATTCGCCGATGTGAACCGGACGTCCCATGGACTGCACCTCTCGCCAAGGAGCGTAAAACTCCCATAATGCGTCGTAGTCCCACCATTGACCGTTGTATTCGCAGGGATATGTAGGTACTGGCATTCCTTTACTTCCATCCCACCACTCAGCTTTGTAATGTGAAACCAGCATTGGTTGATAACCACGACCGCTATGGACCACATTCAGATCAGATAGCTCTGGCATTGCTAGATGCCCGCCCGCTAATCCATTAATCACAACAATTCGATCTGGGTCAATCGCGTGAATCGCGCCAGTGATTTTTCGAATCACTTTCTGGTGAACATCCCGAGTAAAACCTCGTTGCCCAATATCAGGGGGTTCGTTAACGAGATCAAAGCTCATTTCATCTACATATTTACCCTGGTATTTCCGAGCCAACGAAGTCCAGAGAATCTCAAAAGCTTGCTGTGGTAATTCATCAATCCAGAGATTGGTGGATTCCTTTTCCCAACCATTGATGCAATAACCGGGAGCACGATGAAGATTGATACTGATATGGATGCCACGCGAAATTGATTCATGCACATAACCATCAATTACATTGAGGAAAGATTCCAAAGGAGCTTTCGTTATGTCCGGCATCCAATATCGATAATCCAACGGTAAGCGAAGAAAATTGAAATCATATTTGGCCATGAAATCCAACATACGCGTGTCGGCAGATTTAGGTTCAGGCATCCACTCCGTGGAATATGCCCATTGGGCATTGAATCCGTACCCTAAATGATCGCGCATTATCGAGAACCAACAAGCTGCTTCTTAATCCATTCTGCTTGAACAATCTGATTATCTGTTCCGCCACCTTCATGGGTGTTGAACTCCCAGACTTGAACTTCTGCCGAACCTCTCCAGTGATTTATTGCCGCATAAACAGTATCTGGCGGGCAAATTGGATCGTGTAGTCCCACGCTAATGAGCGCGGGCGCGTCTGTAATCGAAGCAAGATTCATACCATCAAAGTAACTCAGTGTCCTCATTACTTGTTCGACCTTGGTGCGATGTACTTTGCAGTAATTCACAATCTCTTGATACGGATATGTATCAACCATCTCAACTGCGCGCTCAAAATGACAGAGAAATGGAACGTCTGGCATCGTCGCAAAGACTTCTCGAGAGAGCGCTGTTGCGGCGATTGAAATTCCCCCACCTTGACTACCGCCTACTGTGACCAGTCGCGAAGCATCGACATTTGGAAATTGTTTCGCAGCGCGAACAAATGCAACTGCATCGCTATAAACGCGACGATAATAATAAGTTTCCGGACTCATCACACCCATTGTCATAAAACCAGAAGCTTGGCTGTCGCGTGGATAAGGACCATCCGGTGTATCGCTGCGACGATAACCACCACCCTGACCGCGGGTATCCATCACAAGAGTGGGATAACCACACGTTGGCCAAAATAACCATTCTTGTGGGTTACCTCTACCACCACCATAACCATCGAAATGAATCATTGTTGGTTGTGGCGCTAAAAGTCCTCGAGGCGATAAGAACCAACCCTTAATTGGTTCACGATTAAATCCTTCTATGGTTACATCAAAAACTTCTAATTGATTAACTGGAAAATCAAACTTCTCTAATTTCACTTTTGGATTTTCATCGATGTATGTTGCGAGCGTCTCTTTCCAGAAATCCTCGAAATCGCTCTGTTTGGTGAGATCAGGGCGATACTTCTGAAGTTCTGATAAAGGCTTTCCTATCAACATGGTTGCTCCTTCGTTACGCCGTAATAAAACTCGATTGTGCCGAAAAAAGCCGGAAATAAACACCCTTTTTGGCCAAAAGATCTGTATGTGTGCCGCGCTCAACTAGAACTCCCTGGTCAAGGACGATGATTTCATCAGCGCGCATAATTGTCGAAAGTCGATGTGCAACGACAAAGGTCGTTCGATCTTTCATGAGGAGTGCCAACGCTTGTTGAATCAAGTTCTCGGATTCTGAATCTAGCGCGGAAGTCGCTTCATCAAGAATTAGAATTCTTGGATTACGAATCAGAGCGCGAGCTATCGCAAGTCGCTGTTTCTGGCCTCCTGAAGTTCGCGCCCCGCGTTCACCAACAATTGTGTCTGGACCATCTGGTAATTGAGAAACAAATTCCCAGGCATTTGCATCTTTAAGAGCTTGAATAAATTTGTTTTCCGAGACATCAGAAATTCCGTACGTAACATTATCTCGAACGCTGCCATCAAAAAGCACCGATTCCTGAGGAACCATCGACACAAATTTACGCACTTCTCGCATATCCAGTTCACTCATATTCTGATTATCGAGAATTACTTGGCCCTTCGATGGCCGCAAAAATCCAATAACGAGATTGATGAAAGTAGATTTTCCCGAACCGGAAGCTCCCACTAGCGCCGTAACTTTTCCGGGACCAGCTTTCACATTAATCTGCGAAAGCGCCCAGGTTGATGCTCCGGGGTACATCAAGGAAACTTCTTTGAACTCGATATTTCCTTGAACATTAGAAACTTTTTTCTTTCCAGAGTTCACTTCAATATCGGGGGATTCTAAAACTTCTCCCAAAGAGCGCACTGATGCCAGGCCTTTGGAGATAAATGGTGCCAAGCTAGAGAGCAGAATCACTGAACCAATGAGTTGACCGAAATAGGCAGACAAAAGAACTACATCTCCAGTACTAACGTTGAAGTAACCGTAATACGAGCACCAAGCAGCGATAACCAAACAGCTTACGTTCGCAATCTGGAAAATAACCCAGGCCGCAGCTTGGAATTTTGCATTGAAGGCATCGAGTTTCAGACCCGCACTTTTGACATTACTAAATGAGTCGTACATCTGGCGCAGTGCACTTTGTTCAAGTCCGTGGGCGCGAGTTATAGGAATCAAAGTTGTCATCTCATTCACTCGCGCGGACATCTCTTCAATCTCGCCACGGAATTCTTCATTTCGATCATTCATCGTTTTGCGCAAACGGATAATTACCACTGCAGTAATCGGGCCAACAAATAGGAAGAAGGGTAGAAATTCTGGAATTCGGATTGCAGTAATAACTACCGCCCCAAGTAGTGAATTGATTGCAGCAAAGCCTCCATCAGCACCATTACGCACCATGCCTTCAATGTTTTCTACATCGCGGATGACTTTAGTTTGTAAAGCTCCTGCATTAGTTCGTAAATAAAATCCCATCGTTAATTGCTGCATTCGCTCTACCAAAGCAGAACGCAGGCGATACTCCACATTACGTATCGCAAATGCTAAATAACGAACATAGAGCAAATTAACTGGGAAGTTCTGGAGGACGATGAACAACAAGAGCCCAGTATTGAAAATCAGATTTTCAATCGGTTGCTTATAAACCAAAACATCGATGATGTTTGCTGTGGCTAGCGGCAATACCCAAGCTGGTGCATGCTTAATTGAGAAGAATAGAAATGCCAGAGCAAGATTGGCCTTTTGATCTTCATAGAGATACCAGAGCGTTCGAACCGGGTTCTCTCGACTATAGATATGTTCGAGTTCGTGCTCATGAACTTTCTTCGTCATAACGGCTCAACTGTAGTAGCGCTCGCGCTCCATTCCTCCCTGTCTCGCAGGACAAGTTATTTCGCCTCTATGCTCTCGCCATGAGAAACCCAACCCCCCAAGATAAGTTCACTTTCGGCCTCTGGACCGTGGGATGGCAAGCCCGCGATCCATTTGGAGATGCAACTCGTGAAGCGCTTGATCCAGTTCGTACCGTCAATGAATTAGCTCAGCGCGGTGCATATGGCGTTACCTTTCACGATGACGACTTAATCCCTTTTGGTTCTAATGCATCGGATCGTGCCACACACATTGCACGATTCAAGAAAGCTCTCGATGAAAACAATATGAAAGTCCCGATGGCTACAACCAATCTTTTTAGTCATCCAGTTTTCAAAGATGGTGCATTTACTTCTAATAACCGCGATATTCGACGTTACGCAATTCGTAAAGTTATGACCAATATCGAACTTGCGGTTGAGCTTGGAGCACACACATATGTTTGTTGGGGAGGTCGCGAAGGCGCCGAAACCGATATCGGAAAGGATCCCGTTGTAGCGCTCGAGAGAATGCGCGAAGCATTTAATATTCTCGGCCAATTCGTTATTGATAAAGGCTACAAAATCAAGTTTGCGATGGAGCCAAAACCGAATGAACCTCGTGGCGATATCTTCTTGCCAACAATCGGTCATGCATTGGCATTCATTAATTCACTAGATTACCCAGAACTTGTTGGACTCAATCCAGAAGTTGGTCATGAACAGATGGCTGGACTTAACTTTGTTCATGGAATTGGACAGGCACTCTTCCATAAAAAGTTATTCCATATTGATCTCAATGGTCAGCATGGTCCCAAGTACGACCAAGATTTAGTTTTTGGCCACGGAGATTTAAAGTCAGCTTTCTTCTTGGTTGACCTTCTTGATCGATATAACTACGACGGCCCCAAGCACTTTGATTACAAGCCCATGCGTACTGAGAGCGACGAAGGAGTCTGGGCGTCAGCGTCAGCAAATATGCGCACTTACATCATCCTGCAAGAACGGGCCCGCGCATTCCGCGCAGATCCGCGCGCGAAAGATGCTCTCGAGAAATCCGGTGTCAACGAACTTCTTCAACCAACGGCTGCGGCTGGTGAAACCTGGAAAGAAATCGCGCAAGATTCCTTTGATGTTGAAGCTGCTGGAAAGCGCGGTTATCACTACGAAGAGCTCGACCAACTAGCACTCGAATACTTGATCGGCGTTCACTAAAACAATGCCCAAGATCGTTGCGGGAGTTGATTCATCAACTCAGTCGGTCAAAGTCGTTCTTCGTGAAGCTGATTCGGGTGAATTAATCGCCACAACTTCTCGTCCGCATCCTGATGGAACTGAAGTTGATCCACGGGAATGGAAGCAGGCACTAGATAGCGCGCTTGATGAAGTAAGTAAATACAAGATTGACGCCATCTCCATCGGCGGCCAGCAACACGGAATGGTGGCGCTCGACTCCGAAGGAAAAGTTATTCGACATGCGCTGTTATGGAATGACACCCGTTCCGATAAAGCTGCACTTGATCTCAATCATGAGATACCCGATATTCACAATCGGACTGGCTCGCAACTTGTTGCATCTTTCACTGCATCAAAAGTTAGATGGCTAGTAGATAACGAGAAAGCTAACGCAGATAAAGTCGCAGCGATTGCACTTCCACATGATTGGCTTTCGTGGCAACTTACCGGGGCAGCAAATATTGACGCCCTCTTTACCGATAGATCTGACGCTTCTGGAACTGGGTATTTCGACTCTGTAAGAAATGAATATTGCAGAGATATTTTCGCTACCGCTCTTCGCAGCGATCGTGAGGTAGTTCTTCCTACAATCATTGCTCCGCATAAGTTTGGCGGCGCTACTACTTCTGGCGCGAACATTGCTGCCGGTGCCGGCGATAATGCAGGAGCAGCGCTGGGTTTAGGCGCGAACGTTGGTGACCTTGTAATTTCACTTGGTACAAGTGGCACCGCATTTGCAGTGTCGTCTACACCCACACATGACCCTTCCGGTGAAGTTGCTGGTTTTGCTGATGCCACTGGAAACTTCTTGCCACTTGCATGCACTCTTAACGCAGCAAAGATCTTCAATACAGTCGCGACCACTCTTGGAATTTCATTTGATGAATTTAGTCAACTAGCGCTCACTTCTAAACCTGGAGCCGAAGGTCTTCGAGTAATCCCCCACTTTGATGGCGAGAGAACTCCTAATCGTCCGCAAGCACGCGGTCGTTTTCACGGCATCACACATTCGAACTTCACCAAGGCGAATATCGCCCGTGCTGCAATCGAAGGTGTGATTGCAGGAATGGTTTATGCAACGCAAGCGGTGGAAAAACTTGGAGTCTCATATTCGCGAGTTCTGCTTATTGGCGGCGCTGCGAAAAATGAAGCGGTCCAGAAAATAACCTCTGACTTCTTTGCACAAACTATTCATCTTCCACCAACGGGTGAATATGTTGCTGATGGCGCCGCAAAACAGGCCGCCTGGGCGCTCAATGGAAGTGCACAGCCGCCGCAATGGAAACTTGGAGAAGTCAAAGCGATCGATCCAATACATCGGGTTAAAGAAATTGTCGCCGACTATATGGATTTAATTCAAAACTAACCTTGCGAAGCGGCGCGATTTATTCGATCGCGAATCGCTACTGCTAATCCATCGCCTTCAGGCGGAAGAATATGAATTACTTTCAAACCTTGGGCATCTCCATCGCGAAGTGAGGAATACAAACGTCGGGCATATTCTTCAATACTGTGTGGAGCCGCTAAACGGATTGCACTGGGTGGAGTCTCCACTTCGCTCATAGCAATGAGGCCTTCTCCGGAGTTAGCAGATCTGCCGATGACTACTTGTGCTTTTGGCGCGTAATGCTGCTTATGTGAGCCCGAGACTCGGACCTTTGTTGCATCGGGTTCAACCACAATTATTCCCGTCGAGCCTTCAACCATCTCCGCAGTAATAGCTCCTGGCCGCAAGATTGATGGGTTAGCTTTTGTGCAATCAATAATGGTTGATTCCACTCCCACTAAAGACGCACCGCCATCAAGGATTTGATCGCGCGGTTCTAAATACTGTTCAAGTTCTTCATGCACCGCCGCCACTGTTGTTGGTGAAACTGATCCATACCGATTTGCACTCGGTGCCGCAATTCCATGTCCGCCTAGCTTTTTAAACTCTTGAAGAAGATTTATTGCGACAGTATGAGCCGGGATTCGTAGGCCGACTATCTCTTGATTGCCCGTCACCCAATTTGCTGCTTTTTCGGTTCGATGAAGCAATAAAGTCATAGGGCCAGGCCAATAATCGCGCATCAAAGCAATCGCATAATCCGGTATCTCTTTAGCCCAATAATCGACTTCATCAAGATCTACGATGTGAACAATCGCAGGATGATCACTTGGACGATTTTTGACTTTATACATGCGCTTAATCGCATCTTCGTTTTCGGCATCCGCGCCTATTCCATAAACGGTTTCAGTAGGAAAGGCAACTAAACCTCCATTATTGAGATTCTCAGCAGCTTGGCGTAATACATCCAGCGAACATTGAGAAATTATTGATGCCATGCGAGGTATCTTAGGCTCATGAGAAAACATAAACGAACTATCGCCATCGCACTTGCCATCATCTCGCTCGTTAGCGTTGGAGCCCTTGGTCTTGCTCCCGCACAAGCAGCTGAACCAGATCGTCATGTCACAGTTACTGGCGTCGGCAGCATCAGCGTTGTCCCTGATGCAGTTCGTTTCTATCCCAGCGTTACCGCTCTTGCCGGCACAAGCAAGGAAGCGTTAGCAACGGCCTCAAAGACCGCAACTGCGGTGCGCGCAGCCCTTAAAGCAGAAGGAATTGCCACCAAAGATATTAAGAGTTCAAATCTCTCGGTCTACCCCGAATACAACTACACCCAAGATAAGGGTTCGGTGATTGTCGGTTATCGCGCTACTCAATCTTTTACCGTTGTAATCCGTAAAGCTGACAGCGCTGGAAAAGTTATTGAGTCTGTCGTCAATGCCGGAAATGAAAATGTGACAATAAATGGAATCGTCCCATTCATCACTAAAGGTTCGGCTGCAATGGAAGATGCCAGAGCTGCTGCGGTTGCTGATGCGAAAGCTCGCGCAGTCTCATACGCAAAGCTACTCGGAACATCGCTAGGCAAAGTTGTGTATCTCCAAGAGAACTCCGCGCCTTCTTATTCATTCCCAATGCTTGGCGTCGCAAAAGCCCAAGCAGACGGCTCAACACCAGAGATTGATCTCGGTGAAGAGGAAGTCACGGTCACAATCACCGTGCGATGGAGTTTGTATTGATATTTAGGTCCAAGAAGTACCAATTAGGAACTTTAACAGTATACTAGAATTGGAACTATGAGCACGCAAAATCACAAACTGAAAAAGGAGTTTTTATAAAACTCTTGATCGTATTTCGCAGCTAAAATGGTGGAATCTGGAAAGAGGGCTTTGGTAATTTCAATATGCAAATCATAAGAAGAAAATAATTCACGAGGCGTTCAAGAAGTTTCAGTCATAGTCAATTTATGCGTCATATATGGAATTTGGAACCTACCAAGGACAATCCATTGTTTACGCCCATCATGAGCGAGAGCTACTTAAGAGCAATAGTCAATCTCTATTTGGTATTAGTCAAATCTATGCTTTTGATTCGTTCGCGGGAACCGGTGGAGTAGTCCTTGAGGAAGAAAAGGGTCCTTTTAAAAATGGCGATTACTCAGCGACTTCATCTGAGTTCGAGAGCTATTTAGCTAACAAAGGTGTAAATCCAAATTCTATTCAAATCTACCCGGGATTCTTTCAAAATACACTAACGTCAATGATACAAGAAAAAAACAAGAAGAAAATCCAGTAGTGGCTGTTGTAAATATTGATTCAGATATCTACCAGCCAGCTAAACTTGCTCTTGATTTCATCAAACCAATGATGGTCCAGGAATCATTGTTCTATTTGATGATTGGTATTCATATGGCCTTCACCCGATGAAAGGTGAAGGTCGGGCTTTAATAGAATTTGAGAGCGAGAATAAGAATATTTTGTTCTCTCCTTGGCGAGACTATGGCCTCGTGGGACGCGCATTCATCGTCACAATACACCAATGAGTCTCTAACATTTCTTCGGTTCAACCTCAAATTTGTTGATAAAGTTTTGTAAATCTTTGTCTGATATTTAACTTTCTTATTACAAAGTAGAAGAACTCCTTGAATGTTTCAGTGATTTCTTTCGTTTTATGAAGGCGAATAATCCACGAATAGATACCAACTACGAGGCTGGTCTGTTCAAGCAAGAACCAGGAACCCGCTTTTTCTCGATGGATATCATGCTTGCCAAGTCTTGAAAAGTCCTGGAGTCTAGAGTTCCCTCTAACAAACTCAGCAGAATACCCGAAAAATGGAAGTCTTTTTGAAATGTGCGAAACAGTTCTATTTCTCCATCCTTCAATAAAAATGTACTTTAATCTCCTTGATTTCAGTAAAATATGCAATTCTTTCCGGGATATGTCATCATCTATTACAACAATATCATAATGAGCGCTTATTATTTCTGAGACGAGATGGACTCTTGTTTTAAAATCAGGAAAGCTTTGACTCATATTTATCTCAAATTGCTCCATACACCATGCGTTTTTTCAACTGCTACTATCTGCGCCTTACTAAATGTAAGCATAATGGGTACGAATGTACCTATTCCAGATCCAAAATCCAAAATATTCGACACATCAAGTTTGCAGAAATTTTCAAGAAAATTCAGTTGCGAAGAAAATGTCGCAATATGTTGTGACCCCTCTTTAGTCTTGAAGCTATCGAAATTCTTACCAACAAAATCAGCCAGATGATTTGATTGTATTGCTTTATCCATTTTCATCATTATCTACTTTCTTTTTGATTCTCTTCTAGAAGTAATTTCTCCCATTTTCTCATTGAGAATTCATGCGAGAATGTTAAGCCGCGTTCAAAGCTAAGCCTATTGAGCTCTAGTTTCCTTTCTTCGCTTTCAATAATATTCTTGATTGCTTCAATGAGTGAGTCTTCATTTTGTAGTGAAAACTCTATACCTACCCCTGCGGAAACTTCTCTGAAAACTTCTAAATCGTTGTACAAAACAGGAACTCCATAGAAAAGAGATTCTGCGATTGGTAGTCCAAATCCTTCACCTGTTGATGCAAAAATGGATGCAAAAGCATTGATTTGCATAATCTTCAAAGCCTCTGCAGTTAAGTTTTCATAAATCACAAGCTCGCCCGATTCTATCTTCTTTAAAGCTAGCATGGACAAATCATCATATTTGATTTTTCCTACGACACGAAGCTGTATCCCCACCATTGAAGAAATTTTCGCCCATCCATTTATGACAAATATTGGCTTTTTTCCTTGACGCTGCGACATAACGCATAAGAAATATGGAGTGCGCGTATCATTTTTTTTAACCTTATCTTGTCGTTCGCTGCTATGCCCAACAGATGGCCATATAGCATGCAAGGAGGTTTCCTCTATCCCGTAGAGCTCAGCATATTTCATTCGTGTACAATAACTATTTGCAACCACAATCGAACCATTTCGGAGCTGATTTTTAAAAGCTCGATTTCGCAATACTCGAGCAGAGGTATTTTTCAAAGTTTTAGCATCGCGATATTCCTTCAATATGCTCTTTTGACTTCTGAAAGGATCGTGTACTCGGATTACATTCTTACAATCTTTGGCAGATTCATAGAGACCAGGAAAAAGTGATGCATAACTGAAGTTGAAATTGTCTATACACATCTTTGTCGGATATGGACTGATTTGTGATTTCCAAATTTCGATATTTGAAGGGCGATTGTTATTGATTACAATTTCACTGCTTTCAAATTTTGCAGCCAAACTATTCAGTTGCACGAATTCTGCGGAATTGATTAAACTTTCAGTCGCTTTTTTGCTGACATTAAGTTCTACTTGAGAAAATATTCCACAAAAAACAATTGTGTCAAGTAGCGTTACCCGAGGAATCCCCGTTCTTGCGTTTGCTAAACCTTCAGCATCAATGATGATTTTCATAAAACCGCGGCCTCCACCACTAAGTTACTGTAGCCAAGTTTTATACAATTTGAAAACGATCAATTCATTGCTACTGGATTTATCTTCGCAAGTTAAAAAGTATAGCTTTTTGGTTATCCGAATAAATGACAGAGCTTGCCAGGCTGCGTTACAAAATTAATTTCGTTGGTCAAATCAAAGACTCGTGGTGGGTAGTGGATTTGAACCACTGAAGGCAGAGCCGGCGGATTTACAGTCCGCTCCCATTGGCCGCTCGGGCAACCCACCAGTTCGTTCGTGCCGCGCAAGAGTAACAAGGTCACCCTTGCGCTCACAAATTACTTAATTACTTGTTTACTGAAGCGTCGTAAATGCTCTGAATTGTTGAATTTAGCTCTGCGTCGAACTCTGCATCGCTCTGTTGTGCTGTTAAGCCCTCAGCAAGAGCGCGTGAGAATGAAGCGATAACGCCGCTGTTGAGTGCAAGTAAACGGTTTGCTTCATCACGCGAATAACCGCCAGAAAGCGCCACAACGCGAACAACGCGTGGGTGATCGACGAGTTCCTTGTAAAGATTTGCTTTGGTAGGAATCGAAAGCTTGAGCATAATGTTCTGGTCGCCAGAAAGTGAATTTGCATAATCAAGAAGTGACTTCCTCAGGATTTCTTCCGCTTCCGACTTTTGTGGGCTCTTGATGCTGACTTCTGGTTCGATGATTGGGACAAGTCCACCAGCAATAATTTCCTTACCGATGTCGAACTGTTGTTTAACTACTGCATCGATACCTGAAGGATTTGCGAGGTTAATAACAGAGCGCATCTTGGTTCCGAATACTCCATGCTTATTTGCAGCAGCGATTCGTGCGCCGAGTTCTGGAATTGGCTTCATTAACTGGACATCGTTTGCTTCATCAGCAAGGCCATTATCAACTTTAAGGAAAGGTACGACTCGCTTCTTGGTCCAGAGATATTCTGCTGATCCAAGTCCATCGATAGTGCGCTCCATTGTCATTTCAAAAAGAATTGCACCAATCACGCGATCACCATTGAAGACTGGGGACTTGATAAGACGTGAACGCATTTCATGCATGCGGTCGAACATCTCTGCTTCGTTTGAATAAGCAGATTCGGTGACTCCATAAAGAGCGAGCGCCTTAGGAGTGCTTCCACCGCTCTGGTCGAGGGCTGCGATAAAGCCCTTGCCTGATTTCATCTGCTGCAACATCTCGTTATTCATCAAAGCTCCTTGAATTGATTCTCTGGTGAGAAAAATTGTCTAGTACGCAACACTGCGAGAACGGGGCAATTCTAATAGGTGATTTATGGAGCGCTAACCAAGGATTTCTCGCTCAATTTAGCCTCACGATACCTTTGGGCCATGACAGATAGCAGCTTTGATGTGGTCTCAAAGGTCGATCGAATGGAGCTTGATAACGCTTTAAATCAAGCATCTCGAGAGGTTGCTACGCGATTCGACTTCAAAAACACTGGTGTGAAAATCGAGATGTCGGGCGAGAAGATCCTTGTGGAAGCAGAGACCGAAGAACGCGTAAAGGCAGCGCTTGATGTCTTCAAAGAAAAGATGATCAAACGTAATGTCTCTTTGAAACATCTTGATATTGCCGAACCGATGCTAAGTGGCAAGGTTTATCGGATTTTTTGCTCCGTCAAAGAAGGAATATCTCAAGAGAACGCAAAGAAGATTACTAAATTATTGAAAGATGAGGGCCCAAAATCGGTCCGCACCCAAATTCAAGGCGATGAACTTCGCGTTTCAAGTAAGAGCCGTGATGATCTACAAACCGCAATCGCTTTAATCAAAGGTGCGAAGTTAGATTTCGCCGTTCAGTTCACCAACTACCGATGACTAAATTCAATAAAGGACTCCTTTTTGGAGTCTCGGCATATTTGTTGTGGGGTTTACTTCCGCTCTATTGGAAGTTAGTTGAAGATGCCGGCGCTTTTGAGATTTTGGCACATCGCGGTATTTGGTCTTTATTGCTCTGCGTCTTTCTATTAACTATACGCAAACAGATTAAATCTGCACTTGCGATGGTACGTGAATCTCGGACCCTTTCATTACTTTTTCTCGCCTCTGGTTTACTCACTTTAAATTGGGGCGTTTATATCTGGTCTGTAACAGTAAATCGTGTAGTTGAAGCTGCACTTGGCTATTACATAACACCTCTCATTAATGTCACCTTCGGAGTTCTACTACTCCGCGAGAAGTTGCGCCCTCTGCAATGGACTGCGGTTGGATTAGCGAGCGTTGGGGTGGCGATCTTGACTGTGGGATACGGCGCTCTGCCTTGGATTGCGCTTGTTTTATCGGTTTCGTGGGGCGGCTACAGCGTTATAAAGAAATCCTTGAATTTAGGGGCGCTAGAAACGCTCTCGGTTGAGACCTTCTTTGCTTTCTTCCCGAACTTGATTTATCTCTTCATCATAGAGAGAAATGGCAGTGCAGAATTTGGTGACGGATTAGTTATGTCGCTACTGCTCTTTGGCGCGGGCGCCGCAACTGTTGTGCCGCTTTTATTATTTAACGGTTCTACCACTCGACTTCCATTAAGCACCGTCGGCTTACTTCAATACATCACTCCAACCATCATGTTCTTTATCGGGATATACATAAACAACGAGGACATTTCAGGAACGAAAATTGCGGGGTTCTTCTTTATCTGGATTGCGCTTGCTTTCTTAAGTCGAGATCTCTATCGATCAAGCCGTACGATCAACAATGGCGTGACAGAGGTTCTCTAAAGCACTTCGCGCTGGGCCTTGTGGCAGAGCCGCAAGGAGAGATTTTGCTTCATCGGCTAATTGATGGAGTTGAGTTCGTGCATCCTGGAGCGCTTGATGAGAGCGTATGCGTGGAATGACTTGCGCGATTGTTGCATCATCCATCGGCTTTGCAAGTAGAGCCTTTAGTTCTGCATCTTCGGGGCGATTTGAGCGCATGATCTGGAGGGTCACAAGAGTTGGAACGCCTTCTTTAAGATCAGTACCAGGTGTTTTGCCAGATTGCGATGAATCACTTGCGATATCGATGACATCATCCGCGAGCTGAAAAGCAATCCCAATTTTCTCACCAAAGTTTGTGAGGGTCTCGATGTGCGATTGGTTTGCACCGGCAAGCATGGCACCGAAACGAGCGCTGGTTGCGATCAAGGATCCAGTTTTATCTGCAACGACTTGAAGGTAATGCTCCAAAGGATCGGCACCGTTCTTCGGCCCTTGAGTCTCATGAATCTGACCAATCACAAGTCGTTCGAAGGTTTTTGCTTGTAAACGCACTGCTTCTGGGCCTAAATCAGCTAATAAATCTGAGGCTTTTGAGAAGAGGTAATCGCCAGTAAGGATCGCAACGGTGTTTCCCCAACGATTATTTGCGCTCTCTACTCCGCGTCGAAGTGGCGCTTCATCCATCACATCATCGTGATAGAGCGTTGCGACATGAGTAAGTTCGCACACGACCGCTGCTTCAATTACTTGACGAGATTGGCCATTTCCAAAATGTGAGGCAATCAAAGTAATAAGCGGACGAAATCGCTTTCCTCCTGCTTCGACAAGATGTCGCGATGTTTCAACAACAAGTGGATAATCACCTTGGATATGGGAGCTCAAAAGTGATTCAACTTCGTCAAGTCCACGCGAAAGCGTCTGTTCTAATTCCCCATCAAGATTGGGGATTCCAAGGCTGGACATAGTTGATTATCTAACGAAAGTAGCAAGGGATGCGACCGCATCCAAGATCGGAGTCGGGAAGACCCCAAGAGCAATTGTCACAATCGCAGCCACCCAAATCGTAAGATTTGTGTTTAAGGAAGGAATTGTTACCGTGACAGTATCTTCTTCTGGATCGCTGAAGAACATCATCACGATCACACGAATGTAGAAGAAAGCAGCGATAGCGCTCGAGAGAACTCCAGCAACTACAACTGCGATATTTCCACTGTCATAAGCAGCAGTAAAGATTGTGAACTTACCAATGAAACCTGCGGTGAGTGGAATACCAGCGAAGGAGAGTAAGAAAGTCGCGAATATTAATGCCACCGCCGGCGAGCGTTTAGCTAATCCAACCCAACGGTTGAGATCCGTCACCTCACCTGAAGAGTCACGCACCAGAGTAATAAGTGCAAATGCGCCCAGAGTTGTGAAGCCGTAGCTTGCAAGATAAAAGAGTGACGCTTTCAAACCTTCTTGATTGAGAGCAAGAATTCCTGTGAGTAAGAAACCAGCGTGGGCTATTGAGGAATAGGCCAACATGCGTTTCACATCGCGTTGTGCGATTGCGATGATTGAACCAACAAGCATCGTCAGAATTGCAATGGCAGTGATAACTGGCTTCCAACTCCAAACTGCGCCGCCAAGTGCGACATAGAAAATACGAAGCGCTGCACCGAATGCGGCAACCTTTGTGGCTGCAGCCATAAATGCAGTCACAGGTGTTGGGGCTCCTTGATAAACATCTGGAGTCCATGCGTGGAATGGGGCGGCTCCAACTTTGAAGAGCAATCCAACGCTGAGTGAAATCATTCCGACCAAAAGAAATGCATCGTTGCCGCCAGAACTAATTGCAGTACGAATTCCATTCAGTGAAACATCCCCCGCAAATCCATAGAGGAACGCCGCTCCAAAGAGGAAGAACGCAGATGAATATGCACCTAGCAAGAAATACTTCAACGCCGCTTCTTGAGAGAGTAAACGACGTCGACGTGATAGTCCTGCCATCAAATAAAGGGGAAGTGAGAGCACTTCAAGAGCCACAAAAAGAGTGATCAGATCATTTGCCGCTGGAAAGAGCATCATTCCACCAACAGCAAAGAGGGTAAGTGGATAAACCTCGGTCTGAACTTTTCCAGTTTGAAGAGCTGCGCGCTCCTCCGTTGATCCAGGGATTGCAGATGCTTGGGCCGCAAAGGCATCGAAATCTGCAATCAATAAGAATGCGAAGAAAGCAAGGAGCAAGGTTGTTCCTTGCATAAATAGCACTGGACCATCCACGATTACTGAATTAACCGCAGCAGTCGCAGACTGAGTACCACGAAGTCGTAGAACTTGAGCAAAACTTAAGACGACAGCACCAAGTGAAATCGCTAGCTGTAATGGAGCGCGCAATTTTGCTGAGACGAAGGCTTCGACAATAACCGCTATGATGGCTGCAGTGAAAATGACGAGCATCGGAGCTAGCGCGCCATATTCAAGCGCAGGAGCATTAAATTCCATTATTTATCGCCTCCTACCAGTGGGGCTGGATCAGTAAAGCCGGCCTTTTCAATAGTGGCTTGTGCGGCTGGATTGATGATGTCGAGCGCGGGTTTGGGATAAAAACCAAGAGCAATGATGACCGCAATAACCGGAGCAATTGCAACAATCTCGCGCTTGTTCAAGTCAGGCAAATTTTCATTTCCTGGAGTTGTGGGGCCATGCAACGCTTTCTGGACTGGAATCAAGATGTAGAGCGCAGCAAGAACTATTCCGAAGGTCGCAATAATTGCAGCAACGGGATAACGCGTATAAGTACCGACCAAAACAAGAAATTCACTGACGAAACTTGAGAGACCTGGAAGTGCAAGCGAAGACATACCGGCAATAAAGAAGGACCATGCCAGTAATGGAGTAACTCGTTGTAGACCACCAAATTCGGCGATAGTAGAAGATCCGCGACGTGACATCATCCATCCAGCAGTTAAGAAGAGCGCTGCGGTCGAAAATCCGTGGTTGAGCATATAAAGCGTCGCACCGGAATTTCCTTGAGATGTCATCGCAAAGATTCCCATGGTTATGAAACCGAAGTGAGAAATAGAAGTAAAGGCAATCAAACCTTTAATATCTTTCTGACCGATTGCAAGGAATGCGCCATATAAAATTGAGATTACTGAAAGCGTAATTATTATCGGTGTAAAAGTCTTTGATGCCTCAGGGAACAACTCCACGCAATAGCGGATCATTCCAAATGTTCCAACCTTGTCTAGTACTCCAAGCAATAAAACGGATGTTCCTGGCGTAGCTGATTTAGCAGCATCAGGTAACCAGGTATGCATCGGCCACAATGGCGCCTTGATCGCAAAAGCAATAAAGAATCCAAGGAATAAGAAATTCTGGGTAGTGGAATCAATCGTAAGAGTTGAAAGAACTCCAATATCGAAGCTCCGGCCACCTTGGTTACCGGAAATGACGAAGATTCCGATGATCGAGGCGAGCATCAAAAGACCGCCAAAAAGGCTGTAAAGCAGGAATTTCACCGCAGCGGCCTGGCGTGCTTCAGTTCCATAACCACCGATGAGGAAGTACACGGGAACCAACATCGCTTCGAAGAATATGTAGAAGAGAAAGACGTCGGTCGCAGCAAAGACGCCGATCATCATCGTTTCAAGAATCAACATCAAGATATAGAAAGTCTTTACGCTGAAACGACCGTTCTCAGATTCATTCCAGCCGGCAACAATCACGATTGGAACGAGAATGACAGAAAGTAAGATCAGAATTAAAGAAATGCCGTCAACTCCAAGTTGGTAGTTGATTCCAAGGGATGGAATCCAGGAATATCTCTCGACATATTGGAATCCGCTTTTCGCCGTATCGAATGCAAGAGCCGCAGATATTCCAACTCCGGCCACAAGTAATGAGATCGCAAGTGCTACTTGCTTAATCAACTTCGAATTAGCTGCTGGCAAAAATGCAATCAGTAGTGATCCGAGCAGCGGTAACGCGCCCATGCTTGTTAGTAAGTTCATAGCGTGACCACCAATACTGCAACGAGTGCGACGAGGGCACCAATAAGAATGAGTAGCGCGTAATTGCGCACATAACCTGTCTGGAGTCTGCGCATACCGCGCGCGCTACCAACAGTTGATGCTGCTACGGCGCGAACCGTGCCATCAATAACGCTCTCATCGGTCTTTAATAGAACTTGGGTTAGCTTCTGGCCAGGGCGCATGAAGAGGAATTCATTTGCATCATCCTGGAGCAAATCGCGACGTGCGACGCGGGTAAATATGCTGACATCTTGAGGAGCGCTCGCAGCTAATTCCCCACGATATTTCGCAAGTGCGATACCAACTCCGATGAGAACCGCAGTAATCGCAAGTGAGGTAACGACAATTGGTTGCAAGAACTCTTCATGTTCGTGGTGATGCTGATCAACTACTGGCGCGAGCCACTCAACAATGGCTTTTCCGCTGTAGAGCAGGTAGCCCGAAGCAACTGATCCGATAGCCAAAACCGCCATTGGCGCCCACATTAAGAAGGGCGATTCGTGTGGGTGAGCATCATCGGCCCAACGCTTGTTGCCAAAGAATGTCATCAACATAACGCGGGTCATATAAAACGCAGTAATCACAGCGCCAAGAAGTGCGGCAGAACCAAAGATCACGCCTTGAACTCCGCCAGCATTAAACGCGGTTTCGATGATCTTGTCCTTGGAATAGAAACCAGCAAATGGTGGAACTCCGATGATTGCTAGATAACCTAATCCGAAAGTGATAGCAGTGATCGGCATGAACTTAGCTAATCCACCATAACGTCGCATGTTAACTTCATCGTTCATGCCATGCATGGCTGAACCTGCACCAAGGAACATTCCTGCTTTAAAGAATCCGTGAGTAAGTAAGTGCATGATCGCAAAGGCATAACCAGCTGGACCAAATCCAGTTGCAAGAATCATGTAACCAATTTGGGACATTGTGGAAGCTGCGAGCGCTTTCTTGATGTCATCTTTGGAAGTACCAATAATCGCACCAAAGAGAAGTGTGATGGTACCGATGATGACAACCGCTAATTGAGCGTTTGGTGCGTTATCGAAAACAAAGTGCGAACGAGTGATGAGATAAACACCGGCAGTAACCATCGTCGCAGCATGGATCAATGCCGATACTGGAGTTGGACCCGCCATCGCATCGCCCAACCACGCTTGTAATGGGAACTGTGCAGACTTTCCGGTCGCGGCAAGGAGCAACATCAATCCCATTGCGGTCAATGCGGTTTCGCTTGCGCCACCAACTTTTTCTTCGATGCCATGGAATGAAACCGCACCAAAGTTTGCAAATGCAATCATTACTGCGATGGACAAACCGAAGTCACCAACGCGGTTTGCGACGAAAGCTTTCTTTGCTGCTGTCGCATATTCGGGTTTCTGGTTCCAGAAGCCAATAAGTAGGTATGAGGCAAGGCCCACGCCTTCCCAGCCCACATAGAGATTGAGGTATGAATCGCCGAGCACAAGAAGGAGCATTGCTGCGATGAAGAAGTTCAAATAGGCGAAGAATCGACGGCGATCACGGTCGTGGGACATATAGGCGATTGAATAGATATGAATCAACGTTCCAACGCCGGTAATCAGAAGAACAAAAGAAATTGAAAGTTGATCCAGGAGCAAACCAGCATCAACATTGAATGAGCCGACTGAGATCCACGAGAAAAGTTTTTGGGTTACTGCCCGAGATTCTTCGAGGCGATTGCGCATCGCCAAGAACTCCATAGCGCCAATAACGAATGTGCTTGCCGAAATTAACGTGGCGAAGATATGTCCCCACTTATCAGCTTTACGTCCCAACAACATCAAGAACGCTGAGCTAAGCAGCGGAAGCGCGATGAGGTAAACCAAGTTTGATGAAGTCATTTATCGGCTCAACAAACTTGCATCATCAACGGATGCAGATCGACGAGAACGAAAAATAGTGACGATGATTGCTAGACCTACGACAACTTCACAGGCCGCAACCACCATGGTAAAGAATGCAATGACTTGTCCTTCAAGGTTTCCATTGATTTTTGCGAAAGTTACGAAAGCAAGATTTGCGGCGTTGAGCATCAATTCAATACACATAAATACGACGATCGCATTACGACGTACAACAACTCCGACTGCACCAATCGAGAAGAGAATTGCAGAGAGATATAAATAATTCGTTGGATTCATTACTTCGTTCCCTCCTCATCAATCTGAGGCAGACCTTCAAGCGCATACGACGTGGTCTCCTGAACATCGCCACGACGATGGAGAACTTCAGCGATGGAAAGATCGGAAGGTTTTCCATCTGGCAATAACGCTGGGAGGTCAACCGAGTTATTGCGCGCAAAGACTCCAGAACCTGGAAGACCTGCTGCGGTCCCGATTGATGTGCCACGAAAACGCGCGATTGAACGGGCGCGCTGTGAGGTACGAGCAATCTCGCTCTTCTCTGAATGGGCCAAGACCATTGCTCCAAGCGCTGCAGTAATAAGGAGCGCGGAAATCACTTCAAAAGCCCATACATAATCGCTAAATAGATAGCGCGCTAGCCCTTGGACATTTCCTTTTTCATTCGCAGCAGCTAGGCCAATTGAATCAACTGAAGATTGGGCTCGTGCGATAAACGTTATTAAAGTTGCAGAAAAAGCCAGAGCAGTAACGATGGCAACCGGACGAAGACCCTTAATTTTCTCTGTAAGTGAATCAGATGAATCAACGCCGACCAGCATCAAGATAAATAGGAAGAGCATCATCACAGCACCGGTGTACACAACAATCTGGACGATACCTAGGAAAGGCGCTTCAAGAGCTATATAGAAAATCGCAAGTGTGATCATGACCCACGCAAGAAGAATTGCAGAATGAACTGCCTTCTTCATAAAAAGCATTCCAAGCGATGCCACAACTGCAATCGGGGCCAACACCCAGAAAAGAATTGTTTCGCCGGTCATTGATTAACATCCTGAGATGGATGAGATTCTTTAATCTCACCGCGATAGTAATTATGGTGATCAGATCCTGGATACATTGGATGAGGAGGCATCAACATTCCGTTGCGAAGTGGAGCCAAGAGATCTTCTTTCTCCCAGATTAACTTCTCGCGCTTATCATCGGCAATCTCGTACTCATTTGTCATCGTCAACGCACGAGTCGGACATGCTTCGATGCAGAGACCGCAGAAAATACAACGCAGGTAATTAATCTGATAGACCTTGGCATGACGCTCGCCGGGTGACATCCGATTCTCTTCACTGTTATTTTCACCTTCGACATAAATTGCATCTGCTGGACAAGCCCACGCACACAACTCACAGCCGATGCACTTCTCAAGTCCATCTTCATAACGATTGAGTTGGTGGCGTCCATGAAAGCGTGGTTGGACTTCTGGTTTCACTTCTGGATATTCAATGGTGTTTGGCTTCTTAAACATCGTCGCAAAAGTGACCCAAAATCCTTTGAGCTGTTTGACGAAGCTCGCGGGCTCGGTGCCGGTCACAGGAACAGCGGATTGCGCTGCTTTTTCGATCGCGTCAGAGCGCTTAGGTTCGAGATGAAATTCGCTCATTATTCGACCGCCTTCTTAATCGTGGGAAGTGCAGGAACTGGGAATGATGGTTCTAGCATCTCGCCGACATCGTGGGCGCGCTCTTCGGCTTTCTTCTTTGTTGAGTCATAAACCGACATCGCCAGTAAAACTGCAAGGACTACGCCGCCAGTAAATGCAGCAATCACAAATTGAGAAGCGCCTTGTTGAGTCATCAAGCGAAGCGTCGCAACGACAAGGATCCATGCGACGTTGACTGGAATCAATACTTTCCAACCAAACTTCATGAACTGGTCGTAACGAAGACGTGGAAGAGTTCCGCGGAGCCAGACAAAGAAGAAGAAGAATCCAAGGACTTTTAAGAAGAACCAGATAAATGTGAACCAACCACCAAGCCAGCTCTCGGTGAAACCAAGTCCTGGAGGAGCGCTTGGTCCGCCAAGGAAGAGGGTGGTTGCAAGAGATGAAACAGCGATGATGTTGACGTACTCAGCCAAGAAGAAGAGCGCAAACTTCAACGATGAATACTCGGTGTGGAAGCCACCGACTAATTCACCTTCTGCTTCTGCCAAATCAAATGGTGCTCGGTTTGTTTCACCAACCATGGAAATTACATAAATAGCGAAAGATGGGAATAGAACTACAACATTCCACCAATGTGATTGAGAGGCGATGATGTCACTGGTGGACATCGAACCGGCATAGATAAATACACCAACAAACGAAAGTCCCATTGCAATTTCATACGAGATGACTTGTGCGCTCGATCGGAGTCCGCCAAGAAGTGGATAGGTCGAACCTGAAGACCAGCCAGCAAGAACGATTCCGTAAACCCCAATCGATGCGGTGGCCAATACATAAAGCACGCCGACGGGAAGATCAGTTAGTTGCATAACCGTCTCTTCGCCGAAGAGATTTACTGTGCCCGTAAGTGGGATTACCGCAAAGGCCATAAAGCAGGTAGTGGCGCTGATTATTGGGGCCAAAATGAAGACTGCGCGATCCGCAGCTTTGGGAATGACGTCTTCTTTCAAAGCTAACTTCACGCCGTCGGCAAGAGCTTGAATCAATCCGAAAGGTCCAACGCGGTTAGGTCCAAGGCGCATCTGCATACGAGCAACGATGCGGCGCTCGCCCCACACCGAAAGCAGTGTTAGTACAACACAGAGAACAAAGATAAGTAAACCTTTAACAGCGATGATCCAACCTGGATCATCAAGGAGAATCGTTGAGTCGGTCATGCTTTCACCACCGATACTGGACCTGATGCAACGCCAAGTGTTGCGATGACGTTGCTACCTACAGAATTGCGTGGAATCCAAACTGAGCTTTCTTCAATTTCGCCGATTTCACATGGCAGAGTGATGGAACCTTGGGAAGTAACAATTGCAATCTGATCTCCACTAGTAACGCCAAGAGATTGTGCGCGCTTGGCAGAAATTACAGCGACTGATGGGTGAACGGTTCCAGCAAGATTATTTTCGCCATCTTGTAGTGAGCCGGCATCAAGGAGCAATCTCCAACTTGAGAGCAGAGCTTTATCTGCAGAAACGCTCGCCGAAGTTGCAGCCACCGGTGTGAAAGTTGAGCGACTCTCCCAATTTCCAAGCGAGTTAAATTCTTCGCGAGCTGCGGTGACGGTTGGAAGATTGATAGGAGTTCCCATCTGATCCGCCAACATTGACAAGATGCGAACATCGCTTCGAGTTAATGAATCTTCAATCGCTGTATCGAATGAACGAGCGCGACCTTCCCAATTTACGAAAGTTCCGCTCTTCTCAACCACAGCGGCGACCGGAAGAACAACATTTGCAATTTCGGTAATTGCGCTATGGCGAATTTCAAGAGAAACCACAAACGCCTTTGCTAAACCATCATGATGATGAGCAGAGATATCAAGTGGATCTACGCCACCAACAAGGAGCGCTTCGATCGTGCCATCGTGGAGATCTCGCAAAATCGCCTCAGTATTGCGGCCAATGTCCGATGGGAGGTTCTCTACTCCCCATGCAGCCTGAAGATCTACCCGAGCCGCTGAATCTGTGACCGGACGTCCGCCAGGAAGAAGGTTTCCGATTGCGCCGGCTTCGAGTGCGCCACGTTCACCTGCGCGACGTGGAATCCATGCCAACTTCGCACCGCTTGAGCGCGCAAGTGCAGTAGCGGCGGAGATTGCTCCTGCGCTTTCGGAGAGACGTTCGCCAACCAAAATTACTGACTTATTGCTAAGGCCAGAAATCTTTCCAATCGAAGCTGCTTCATTTCCAGCAGCAGTCGCAATGAGTTCGGCTTTCAATTTCTTATTTCCGCGTGAAGCAAATGGTGCGACAGCGGTGACTTTCATCGCGCGCTTACGAACTTGCTTGTAGAGACGCAAGAAGACAATCGGTGATTCTTCTTCAGCTTCAAAACCAAGAAGTGCTACATGATCTGCGCGATCTAAATCCTTGTAATTAACTGTTGTGCCCACAACATGAGAGGCCAAAAAGTTACGTTCTTCATCCGACGTTAGGCGAGCACGGAAATCAATATCGTTGGTGCCAAGAGCGACGCGTGCAAACTTTGCGTAACCATATGCATCTTCCAAAGTCGCACGACCACCGACAAGGACCGCAGCACGATTTGCCTCTAAACCAGTCGCGGCAATGTGCAGCGCTTCTGGCCATGAAGCTTCGTGTAGTTCGCCATCGTCGCCACGTACAAGTGGAGTAGTGATGCGATCTTTCTGGGTTACATACTTAAATGCCCAACGACCTTTATCGCAGTTCCACTCTTCATTGACTTGAGCATCATCACCAGCGAGACGACGGAGCGTCTTTCCGCGGCGAACATCGGTACGCATATCGCAACCTGATGCACAGTGCTCGCATGCTGATGGAGTTGAAACAAGGTCGAAAGGACGAGCGCGGAAGCGGTATGAGGCTCCAGTGAGTGCGCCAACGGGGCAAATTTGCACGGTATTTCCGGAGAAATATGACTCGAATGGGTCTTTCTCGTAGATACCAACTTGTTGCAGTGCACCTCGTTCATTCAAAGTGATGAATGGATCGCCCGCGATTTGTTCAGAGAATCGAGTACAACGCGCACAGAGAATGCAGCGCTCTCGATCCAATAAAACTTGAGAAGAAATATTGATGGGTTTTTCGAAGGTGCGCTTATATCCTTCAAAGCGAGATTCTTCGCGACCGTTACTCATTGCCTGGTTTTGAAGTGGGCATTCGCCGCCCTTGTCGCATACCGGGCAGTCCAGCGGGTGGTTTATCAACAACAACTCCATGATTCCTTGTTGCGCTTTATCAGCAACTGGGGAGGTGAGTTGGGTGTTAACAATCATTCCTGGTTCCACTGGGATAGTGCATGATGCTTGTGGTTTTGGAAACTTTCGGCCGTTGATTTCAATCTCAACTAAACATTGGCGACATGCACCGACGGGATCAAGAAGTGGATGATCACAGAAACGCGGAATCTGAATTCCGAGTTTCTCTGCAGCACGAATTACCAACGTTCCTTTTGGAACTGTAACTTCGAAACCATCGATCGTGACGGTAATCATCTCGACCTGAGTTTCAGTTGCAAGTTCTTGGGTGCTCATTTACCGCGCACCTGCTTCAGCGGTCGCAAACAAGGTTGATTTCGCCGGATCAAATGGGCAACCACCGTTACGAAGATGCTCCATATATTCCTCGCGGAAATACTTAAGTGAAGAAATAATCGGACTTGCGGCGCCATCTGCGAGCGCGCAGAACGAACGACCTGCGATGTTGTCACAGAGATCCAATAACTTGTCGAGATCTGCTGCTTCGCCTTTACCGCTTTCAAGATCCTTCAAGATCTGCACTAGCCACCATGTACCTTCGCGGCAAGGTGTGCATTTTCCGCATGATTCATGCTTATAAAACTCAGTCCAGCGCAATACGGCGCGAACAACACATACTGTTTCATCAAAGATTTGGAGCGCTTTGGTGCCGAGCATCGAACCAGCTGCAGCAACGCCTTCATAATCAAGTGGAGTATCAAGATGTTCAGCGGTAAATAGTGGAGTTGAGGATCCACCAGGAGTCCAGAACTTCAACTTATTTCCATTACGCATTCCACCTGCAAGATCAATCAATTCCCGCAACGTAATCCCAAGAGGCGCTTCGAATTGTCCGGGGTTCTTCACATGGCCAGAAAGTGAGTAGAGCGTAAATCCTTTGCTCTTCTCAGTTCCCATTGATGCAAACCACTCAACGCCGTTATTAACAATCGCAGGAACTGATGCGACTGATTCAACATTGTTCACAACAGTTGGACGGGCATACAAACCAGCGATTGCTGGGAATGGTGGACGAAGTCGTGGTTGACCGCGGAAACCTTCGAGAGAATCAAGGAGCGCTGTTTCTTCACCGCAGATATATGCACCAGCTCCGACGTGAAGTACAAGTTCTAGATCAAAACCTTTACCAAGAATGTTCTTGCCGAGATATCCAGCTTTATAGGCATCTTCGATTGCTTGTTGAACGCGACGGATGATGTGTGTAACTTCGCCGCGGATATAAATAAAAGCATGATTCGCACGGATTGCATAGGAACCGATAATGATTCCTTCGACCAAGACATGAGGATTAGCCAACAACATTGGCATGTCCTTACACGTTCCTGGTTCTGATTCATCAGCGTTCACGACGAAGTAATGTTCTTTATTGTCACCTTGTGGGATAAAGCCCCACTTCATTCCGGTTGGGAAACCTGCACCACCGCGACCGCGGAGGCCTGAATCTTTAACGAGCTGGATGACATCATCTGGGGCCATAGAAAGCGCCTTTTCAATGGCTTTATAGCCACCATTGCGCTTATAACCCTCGATGGTGAAGGAATCTTTCTGATCCCATGAGGCGGAAAGTACCGGCGTTAGCTTCGTCATTTACTTGCCTCCTTCTTTTGCGATCTTCAAACCAAGCAACGTTGGTTCACCAGCTTGAACACCCTCATGAGCGCGACCATCATTAATTCCAGCAAGGACTGCGGAGTTCTCTTTCCAGGTTGGTAGTTTGTTAGGGCCACGAGTCGGAGCCGGCGGATTTCCCTGGCGCATTGCATCGACTAAATCTTTCGCAGATTGAACTGTCTGGTTGTCGTAGAACTCCCAGTTCGCCATTACCACCGGTGCGTAATCGCATGCTGCGTTACATTCAATATGTTCAACAGAAACTTTTCCATCCGCCGTAACTTCATCGTTTTCAATTCCCAGATAATCCTTCAACGCTTCGAAGATCGCATCTCCGCCCATTACAGCGCACAAAGTATTGGTGCAGACGCCGACGTGATATTCGCCGACTGGCTTGCGCTTGTATTGGGTATAGAAAGTTGCAACCGCAGAAACTTCTGCAGTCTCAAGATTAAGTTTCTTTGCGATTACTTCAATACTTTCTGGCGTCACATATCCATCTTTGGATTGTGCGAAGTGAAGTAGCGGCATGATCGCAGAACGCGAACGTGGATAACGATTAATGATCGAATCCATTAAGGAATTATCGGCATCAGTTAATGGCATCAGCGGTCCACATCTCCCATCACTGGATCGATTGATGCAACTGCCGCAACAACATCAGCGATTAATGAGCCTTCGCACATTGCCGAAGTTGATTGGAGATTGCTAAAGGACGGAGTGCGGAAATGCACGCGGTATGGGCGGGTTCCACCATCAGAAACTAAGTGTGCGCCAAGCTCTCCACGAGGTGATTCCACTGCAGAATAAACCTGGCCGGCAGGAACTCGGAAGCCTTCGGTCACAATCTTGAAGTGATGGATAAGTGCTTCCATCGAAGTACCCATGATCTGGCGAATATGTTCGAGTGAATTTCCAAGTCCATCTCCACCGAGCGCAAGTTGTGCGGGCCAAGCAATCTTCTTATCTGCAACCATTACCGGAGCGCCATCTAGCGCATCAAGCTTGTCACAACATTGTTCGATGATGCGAAGTGATTGCTCAAGTTCTTGCATACGTATCAAGAAGCGACCATAAACATCACATGTATCAGCAGTAATGACATCAAAGTCATAATTTTCATAGCCACAATATGGCTGGGTTTTACGTAGATCCCACGGCATTCCAGTCGAGCGAAGTACTGGGCCTGTCACGCCAAGTGTGATGCAACCTGCAAGATCAAGATATCCCACATCCTTAGTGCGCTTGATCCAGATTGAATTACCAATCAAGAGATCAGCGTTATCTTTAAAGTTCTTACGGAGATCCTTAACGAGATCGCGGATGTGTGAAACGGTCCCTTCTGGAAGATCTTGGGCTACTCCACCAGGGCGGACATAAGCCATATTCATACGAAGTCCAGAAACCTTTTCAAATACATCCAAAACTTTTTCGCGCTCGCGGAATGCAAAGAACATCGGAGTGATCGCTCCAAGTTCAAGAGCGCCAGTACCGAGTGCAACCATGTGCGATGAAATGCGATTGAACTCCATCATCATTACACGAATGACAGATGCGCGTTCGGGGACATCGTTCGTGATTCCTAGTAATTTCTCAACGCTCAAGCAATACGCAGTTTCATTGAAGAGCGGGCTCAAATAATCCATGCGGGTCACGAAAGTTACGCCCTGGGTCCAGGTGCGGAACTCTGTGTTTTTCTCAATTCCGGTATGGAGATATCCGATTCCGCAACGAAGCTCCGTGATGGTTTCGCCTTCGAGCTCAAGCATCAGACGCAATACACCATGAGTTGATGGGTGTTGTGGACCCATGTTGACGACGACGCGCTCTTCTTTCGCACTTCCAATTTCAGATGCGACTTGATCCCAATCTCCACCAGTAACGGAATAGATCGTTCCTTCGGTGGTCTCACGCGATGATGCAAAAGTACTCATCGATATGACCTCCGATTATCTGGAGCTGGAACGGTGGCGCCGATGTACTCGACGGGAATTCCACCAAGTGGATAATCCTTACGTTGCGGATGTCCGGGCCAATCATCAGGCATCAAGATTCGAGTTAAAGCTGGATGACCATCAAAAATAATTCCGAACATGTCATAAGCCTCGCGCTCATGCCAATTAGTGCCGGCCCAAACTTCAACAAGTGATGGAAGATGTGGATCTGAGTCTGGAACTGAAACCTCTAATCGAATGCGGCGGTTATGGGTCATGGAAAGTAATTGGTAGACCGCATGTAGCTCACGATTCTTATCTTCTGGATAGTGAACACCAGCAACGCCAAGACATACTTCAAAGCGAAGGGTCTCGGTATCGCGTAGCGTCTTTGCAACATCAAATAACTTTTCGCGCTTGATATAAAGCGTCAATTCATCACGATCTACAACAACTTTTTCAATCGCATCATGGAATTCGGGGAACGCACGCTCTAATTGATCAGCAATGTCGTCGAAATAAGAACCGTATGGGCGTTGTGCTGAGGTTGGTGAAATCGAAGCACGTTCTAGTCCGCCATAACCTGAGGTATCGCCAGTTCCAGAAGCGCCAAACATGCCTTTTTGTTCGCTCATCTTTAGTCCGCCTTACTTCCAAAGACGGGGGCTTGATGAGTAGGAAGTGAAGCAAGAGCTGCGGCTTCAACTTCCTTAATAATCTTTGCGCGATTAACCCCGAGTTTTTCGTTGCCAATTTGCTCGTGCAATTTAAGAATGGCATCCATCAACATCTCAGGTCGTGGCGGACATCCAGGTAGATAAATATCAACTGGGATGATGTGATCAACACCTTGAACGATTGCATAGTTGTTAAACATTCCACCTGACGATGCGCATGCGCCCATCGAGAGCACCCACTTGGGGGCAGTCATTTGGTCATAAATCTGGCGGACAACAGGAGCCATCTTGTTAGAGACGCGGCCAGCGACGATCATCAAATCTGCTTGGCGCGGAGATGCACGGAAAACTTCCATTCCGAAACGAGAGATGTCGTACTTGCCTGCTGAACCAATTGCCATCATTTCAATTGCGCAACACGCTAAACCAAAAGTTGCGGGCCAGAGCGAGTTCTTGCGCATGTAACCTGCAAGTTTCTCGACAGTTGTGAGCAAGAAGCCCGAGGGGAGTTTCTCTTCTAGACCCACGATTAATCCCATTCCAATCCGCCGCGGCGCCATACATAGGTATATGCCACGAAAACCGTGAGAATAAAGATGAACATTTCAATCAATCCAAAGAGCGCGAGCTGGTCATACGCGACCGCCCATGGATATAAGAAGACAATTTCAATATCAAAAATAATAAATAGCATCGCGGTCAAGAAATATTTCACTGGAAAACGTCCACCGCCTTGAGCTTGGGGGCTAGGTTCGATTCCGCATTCGTACGCATCAAGTTTGGCTCTGTTGTAACGCTTTGGACCAGAAAGTGCGCCTGCGACGACCGAGAAGATCGCGAACCCGAAGCCAATCGCGCCAATGACGATGATCGGGACGTAGGGGTTCACAACGCTGAATCTTAGGTGAGCCCTAGAAAATGAGTGAAATCAGAGGGCCTTGATGGCTGTGTGAACTGCCACAACTCCCCCCGTGAGGTTTACCCACGACGGATTTTTCCAGCCAGCAGCACTCATTTCTGAAGCCAGCTGCTCTTGTGTTGGCCATGCTCGAATTGATTCTGC
>Ga0208005_1000013_pt1 | contig 66804 bp, 90 predicted proteins | sample DEB19_08_DNA_3_FD_184530 | JGI IMG/M metagenome (GOLD analysis project Ga0208005, IMG submission 184530) | Aqueous microbial communities from the Delaware River and Bay under freshwater to marine salinity gradient to study organic matter... | ecosystem: Environmental > Aquatic > Marine > Coastal... | reverse complement strand
AACGACGGCAAGGATCTTTGGCTGGCTGATGGGTTCCACCGCTACCATGCCCACAAGCGGGCCGCCATTCGCTCTATCGAGTGCGAAGTCCACACGGGCACCAAGCGCGATGCGTTCATCTATTCCCGCGGTGCCAACTCGGAGCACGGCCTGCCCCGCACCAACGAGGAGAAGCGCCTGGTGGTGACCTCCCTCCTCGAAGACATCGAGTACGCGGACAGCTCCGACCGGGACATCGCCAAGATTTGCAAGGTGTCCCACATGACCGTGGGCCGCATCCGCAAGGCCATGGAACTCAACAAGAAGCAGAAGCTCCCGCCGCCCCCGCCTGCCAAGCCCAGCACCAAAGCGCCCGAGCCTGAGCAGCCCGAGGAGGTTACCGAAGAGGATCGGATGGCAGAGCTGGCCACGGAGATGAAGGCCATTGCTGAGGAAAACGCCAAGCTCAAGGATCAGCTGGCCATCGTGGACATGGACATTGATGATGCTGCCAAAGCTCAGGTGGCATCCACCATCGATGAATTGCGTGCTGAGGTGAAAGACTTGGAGCTGCAGCTCAAGTCCGTGACCATCTCCCGAAACGACTTCCAGAACAAGTTTGCCGAGGCCGTGAAGCAGGTGAACTACTGGAAGAAGCGTGCTGAGAAGGCTGAAAAAGCAGCCACTGTTTGATGCGAAGCCGGGCGCTTTCCCGGTAGGAGGACTTCATGCTCTCGTTGAGACCCCACCAGCAAGAGGTGGTCGAGAAGCTGCGCGATGGATTCAAGAGTGGACATCGCTGCCAGCTGTTATATGCCCCGACGGGGTTTGGTAAGACCGAGGTGGCCATGTCGATCATGGCCGAGGTGGCCAAGGGCTACAAGAAGGCCGCCATGGTGCTGGATCGCATCGTGCTGGTGGACCAGACAAGCCTGCGGCTATCGAAGTACGACATCCCGCACGGGGTGATGATGTCTGGGCACTGGCGTTATCGCCCGTACGAGAACATCCAGGTCTGCAGCGCACAGACCCTGGAGCGCCGGCAGAACGACATGGACATCGATCTGCTGATGATCGACGAGTGCCACGTCCAGCGTGCCAGCACCACCAAGTGGATCAAGGACAACCCCACAATCAAAGTGATCGGCCTGACCGCCACGCCGTTCACCAAAGGCCTGGGGGATGTCTACACCCATGTGGTCGGGGCCAAGCCCACGGGTGAGCTGATCAAGGATGGCTGGCTGACCCCGCTGCGGGTGTTCATCGCCAAAGAGATCAACATGACCGGGGCCAAGAAGGTGGCCGGCGAATGGTCCCAGGACGTGGTCAGCGAGCGCAGCATGAAGATCACCGGGGACATCGTCGCCGAGTGGATCAAGCAGACTAACAGAATCTTTGGCAGGCCCAAGAAGACGGTTGTGTTCTGTGCAGGCGTAGCGCACGGCAAAGACCTGGAGCGCCAGTTCAAAGAGCAGGGCTATAACTTTGTCTCGATCTCCTACAAAGAGGACGACGAGTTCAAGCGCGAGACCATCGAGGAGTTTGCCAAGCCTGACAGCTCAATCCATGGGCTCATCGCCACCGATATCCTGACCCGCGGGTTTGACGTGCCTGACGTGATGATTGGCGTGTCTGCCAGGCCGTTCTCGAAATCCTTCAGCTCTCACGTCCAGCAGATGGGTCGCATCATGCGCCCCTTCGAGGGCAAGCAGTTCGGCGTGTGGCTCGACCACTCGGGCAACTACCTGCGGTTCCGCGGGGACTGGGACGATCTCTTCGATAACGGCGTCACTGAGTTAGCCAAAGACGGCGAGAAGGCTAAGAAAGAGCCCACGGAGAAGGAGAAGAAGGAATCCAAGTGCCCAGTGTGCGCGGCGCTGTGGATTGGCAAAGACAACGTCTGCCTCTCTTGCGGGTATCAGCGCCCGGTGAAGAACGTGGCCAGCGTGGCGGGAGAGCTGCACGAGCTCGATGGCAAGTCCAACAATCCGCTGCAGGATCGTCAGAAGTTTTATTCGGAGCTGCTCTATTACTCGCGTATGCGCGGCTACAAGGATGGATGGGTTGCTCACAAGTACAAGGAAATGTACGGCGTGTTCCCGCGTGGGGTGGAGCAAACAACCATTCCCACCAGCACAAAAACATTTAGGTGGATTCAGTCACGCAACATTGCGTGGGCGAAATCCAAATCCAGGGCGGCGGCATGAAGTTAATCAACCAGGAGTTTAGAAATGATTAAGGTGTATCCAGTAAAGATCGAGGCGTACGACGAGGAAAAAGAAACGGTCGTGTTTACGATTGAAGCGTTTGATTCGTTCTGCGCGGAGGTCACGATGAAGCAGGAGGTCACGAACGAATCCATCGAGAACGTGACTGCAGCGCTGCGCCGGGCGGTGCAGATGCTGGAGCTGAACAGCAAGTTCAGGCACGAACACGGGGGCCAAGAATGAGCGAAAAGATGAGCTACCCCGAGTTCTGCGTTTGGCTGGAGCAAGAGTGTTTGTACGAAACCCTCTATCAGGATTCTGATGGCCGGGAGATTCTGGTAATCCGCTTGCTCGACGTGTGGGCGCTGGCAAACAAGTTTGCAGGCACGTTCAATAAAGGGGAGAAGAAATGATCGACTTCTTTCTTGGGCTCATCATTGGATTCGCTGTTGGTGGACTGTTGGTACACCTAGCCCACGAGTACTTTGACTCCATGCTCAAGAAGGACGAGGAGGAATGGAAATGAGCATCGACGCAATGAAGCAGGCGCTCGAGGCGCTGGAGTTTTTTGCTGACGAGTGGGGTTTTACCCACAAATCAACTTTGCCAGTACGACAAAACGCCATCGCCGCTCTCCGCACCGCCATTGAGCAGGCCGAAAAGCAGGAGCCGGTGGCGTGGGTTTGCGAAGGAAGCTTGTCTGACGAGAAACACGCCATCGATTACCAGCAAGAAGATGTTGATGCAATTCCAATCGGCACGATGCTCTACACCGCCCCGCCCCAGCGCCAGCCTCACGAACTGCTGTGCGTTTGCGGCGCGTCATGGAGCATTGACAGCGAAGGCAATGAGGAGCTTCTGTCAACCCCGCCCCAGCGCCAGCCGCTGACGGAGGAAGAGTTCGACAAGATCGAAAACCGCGTTTACTGCCGCACTAGAGAGAAGGGCAAGCCGCTCGGTGTTTATGTGCGAGAGCTTTGCCGCGCCATCGAGCGCAAGCACGGGATCGGGGGTGGGGAATGACTGAACGTCAATGCTCATCGTGCGGGGGGTTTTGCAAACGTAGCGGCTGCGAGCGTGAAAACGTAAAGCATCTGGCTGATGAACTGGACGGTGCCAGCAATGGCCCAATGGACTTCAAACACAAAGCCGCCGCCGAACTGCGCCGCCTGCACGAACTCAACGAGAGCTTGCGCGACCAGAACACCGAGCTAGACAAGAAGCTGGCCGAGTTGGAGCGTGTAAACGAGCAACTGCTGGAGGCGCTGGAGTTAATTCCGGCAAGTGGCTCCATGCTTGGCGCACAAGCAGAGGCGAAGCGAATCGCCGCCATCGCCGCAGCAAAGGAGAAATCATGAGAAAAAGTTTGCATTTGACCACCGAGTTTTTCCCGCGCCTATGGCCGTGCTTTGCCGTGGGGTTTTTCAGCGGCGGCAATGAGTTTGTCCTGCACCTCTATCTGGTGTGCTTTCGAATCCGGTGGGGGTACTGATGAACAACGAAAAAGTAATCAGCCTACCCGCAAGCGTGAACTACACCCCAGAGCAGGCGCTCAAGTCCGCGCTGGATATGTGTGAGGATGGTGGCCTGACCGATGTGATGATCATTGCTTTCGACTGGGAAGGCGAACTGTTTGTGCGCTCATCCAAAATGACCCGGGCCGAGGGGCTGTTCATGGTGGAGAAGGCCAGAGAGTGGTCAATGTATGGAGGTTTGAAATGAGCGCAAAACGAGAGTATCTGTGGGCGGTGTTCGCCAGCACCCCACAAAGCCCGAAACTTGTGGAAGCGGCGCTAATTTTCTACCACGCCGAAGTTCCTGTCGAACAAGCACGCGAGTACATCAGGGTGCTGGCAGAAAAAATAAAGGAGATGGAATGACCCCGGGACAATTGATTGACTTGTTAGAGAAAGCAGAAATGTTGAAAGAGGAATCGCCCGGGGTTCTGGGTTGGCATCCAACAATGGAAAAGGCTGGTCGTTTTGTTGAACTTCACCGCGATTACCTGCTCTCCACCGAGATTCACTCATGCCATGCTGATTGCCAGCGGTTTGCCTGTGTGCAGACTCGGCGGGCGGTGGAGGCCGAGCGCGAGGCGTGTGCAGTTATTGCTGAGACGCCTGTATCTGGCGAGCAGGACGACATCACTATGCAAGCTAAAGACCGCGTAGCCGCCGCCATCCGCGCAAGGGGGAGCAATGCATCCTGACTACGAACGCAGCCGCTGGTGGGCCGCAGCCGACAACTACCTAGCTATGGCGCATTTCTGTTTTGAACGTACCCCGCGCAATGACTACGTGTGGTACATGCTGCTGGGCTGGGCCGAGTGCATGGAAGAACTAAAGGAGATGATTGATGCCGACTGAAAAAGAACTGCTGGCGCTGTGCCTGCGATGGATCGAAGACAGCCCTAACGATGCGTTTGACCGGGCGATGCTCATCGACGCTGTGAAGGCCAAGCTCAAGCCCGAGCGTGAGTGGGTGTCGTTAACAAAAGAGGAGATTGAAGCCGCCGACAATGCAACGCATTTCCACGAATCACCAGACTGGAATGTGCGATTTGCCCGCGCCGTGGAGGCCAAGCTGCGGGAGAAGAACCATGGTTGACCTACTGCGTCGCGCATGGGATGCGCTTGATTCGTTCAAGCAGGCGTATCCAGAGAATTGGAACGAAGACGATCAGCGAGTGATGGACGATCTTTTGAAGGCTGATTTGGATTTGTCTGGAGTCAGGCGTAGATGGGTGGGGTTGACGGATGAGGATTTGACACTGTGCGAATCCGAAGAAGATGTGCGATTTGCCCGCGCCATTGAAGCCAAACTAAAGGAGAAGAACACATGAGGGTTTTTATCTGGTTATTCTGGTTATGCGAAAAAACGGGACATTTGATTCGCGCCAAGTACCCGGAAAAAAGCGAAGGTGAGTACCAGCATTGTCAAATTTGTGGAACGCTAATTAAGGGGAAGAACACATGACGCCACTAATTCAAGAGCTTGTGGCTATAAATCCAGAAAAGGCAGTTGAACATCATTGGTTTGATATGAGTGCGGTGTACCGCAAGGAACAAAAAGTAAGTCCTGAAATTCTTTCCCGCCCCTTGCCATACCCACGTACTGCCCTTGCTTGCGAGTATGACAATAAGAAGGTTGTTATTTTTGTAACTCGCGTTGGAGAAATTACCGGGGTTACAGGTTTGCAATGGGACAAAAAATCAACGCGAACAATATCAACCTTTTTTTTTATAATTGATGATGAGGGCATCAAGGTTCGCCACAAGGACGGCACACGCTTTGACTACCGAACAAGCTATGCAACTGGTGTCCTAGCGTTCATTGCAGCGTTTTGTGAGTCATTGGACACCAAGCCCGTGACCGGGCATCAAATCATTAAGAGGGCCAACTGGGACAAGAAAATCCGTCAAGGAAAAATGCCAACCTATGATTGGACAACGATAACCATAGAGCCATCCAAGCCCAAGCAAGACCCTCAAGGGGGAACCCATGCGCCACCAAGGTGGCACGAGCGCAGAGGCCATTGGAGAACCATGAAGAAAACAGGCAAGCGAGTGTGGGTCAGGAATTGCGAGGTTGGGGATAAATCCCGTGGCGCAGTATTCCATGACTACAAGTTTGAACAACCATGTGGGTAACCATATCGGGGTGGTCTAACGACGGGCACTACGTTACCCACGTTGTGCCAGACGAGGATTTATACGAGCATATCCTTAGCCCCCACTGCTGGTGCTGCCCCGGCCTTGACATGGAACACATGGTTGCCACACACAACAGCGCAGATAAACGAGAAGACTTTGAAACAGGAATAAGAAAGCCATCATGAAATTTAAATGCAATTGCCCGGTAGATAGCCCCTTCCACTGGAAGCATGACCACAGCCCGTCTGTGTTCTTGCAAGACGCTCACTTCCGGGGGCATGGTGCAACTATGTCGCAGAGCCAGACTCAGGTGGTGGAGCGTAGCCGGGCTATGGGCATCTCCCTTGGCACCATTCCCAACCTGTCTAACAAGTCGGTGCAGAGCACCATTAGCGTCAGGCAGTTCTCTGTCTATTCCAGAGCCATTCCTAAATGAACTGCCCTACGTGCAACGCATGGAGCCGGGTTGTCACGACCCGGATGCCAAGGCGTGTTCGGGAGTGTGGCAATTTACATCGCTTCACAACCGAAGAGGTTCTTGTCCACACCCACGATGACAAAAGGAAGGAGCAGGAAGATAAACAGCGGGAAGTGGCTATGGCAGAAGGAACCATCCAAGACGTAGCCAACTACTACAACGTAGACCCCAAGTCCGTCCGGGCATGGCGCAAGAAATATAAGCAAACAAAATGACCAAACTAGTTGATTACTCTTTCCCGGCCATGATGGCCGACGCAGCGCTCAAAGATCTTCATAAATTCATGCTTGAGAACCGGTTTGAAGATGCAAACAAGTGCGCTCTTTACGCCCTGGCCCAGATTGGTGAAGTTATTGGCGCCATCAAAGTGATGGAAGAGCGTCACAACAACAGGCCCAGCGCGAAGTGACCTTTGAACAGTTTGCGGAGATGCACGGACTCATCATCCGCAGCCTCGTGCTCGACCGCTGGATGCGCGTGCCCACCATTGACCACCCGAAGAAGGCCAACGGCGCCTACATCTTCGATGGCAGGATGGGTGCGCTCATCAACTTCGCGGTGCATGACAAGCACATCCCGTACAAGTCCGACGAAGCCTACAGGCCAGACCCCGAGGCCAAGGCCAGGCGCGAGAAGGCAGACAAAGAGCGTCGTGCTAGGCAGGAGCGTGCGGCACATCGGGCGGCGTGGATTCTCAACTCGGCACCGAAAGCCACGCACCCATACCTAGCGAAGAAGGGATTCCCTGAACTCGAAGGGTATGTCTGGGAGGGTAGCCTCGTGCTACCGATGCGGGTGGGCGACAAATTAGTTGGCTGCCAGCTCATAGCCGCGGACGGCACGAAGCGGTTCCTGGCCGGCCAGCTGACAAAGGGCGCTAGCCTCGTGATCGACAACAAGGGCCAGGACATCCTCGTCGAAGGCTTCGCCACCGGCCTGTCGGTGCGGCGTGCGCTGAAACACGCCCGGCAGCGGTATCGCATCCATGTCTGCTTCTCGGCCCAGAACATGGTCGAGATAGGCCAGCGGCTGCGGAACCCGTTGGTGGTGGCAGACCATGATGCCAGCGGCGCAGGCCAGCGTGCCGCCAAAAAAGTATCCTCCCGAATCTGGCTAGGCCAGCTAGGGGAGGATTTCAATGATGCCGAGGCTAGGCTCGGCACAGAGGCGGCGGCGGCGTTACTGAGGCCGTTGCTTTAGCCCTCGTTCGTACAGCAGTTCCTGATACGCGTCGAGCACTTGTCGGCGCGTGCCCTTCAGTCCAAATTCCTGCTTAACGATCTGGTAGCAACTGCGGCCTGATTTCCGCATCCCCAGTACCTCCAGCTTCAGGCCTGCAAACAGGGTAAGCATTCGTGCTCCAGCGATCTGTTCGGGTGTGTCCAGCATCATTTCAGTAATCCTCCTCGATCTGCTCGTCGATGTCGGCCTGTGTGTAGTAGGCCAAAATCTCAGGCCGATAGCGGCGTAGCTTTTCGTCGCGGCAGTTGGAGCACACGCGGCAAAGGGGGATGCCCTGCCCATCGTGCTCCCACCAGCTTCCATCGGTTTTCGTGTGCATTTGGCAGTCAGTCATTTTCCATCCTCATATTCAAAGGCCCAGTCCCCGTAGTACCAGCCATCGTAAAAAATCAAATCGTCAACAAAATGTATCGGATCATCCCCGCTCATTGGCCCGGTATCCTCATCGTCCATGCCACAAATATTGATCGTGCTCATGTAGGTGATGTGGCAATACTTCAGAGGCCCGAAAACCGGGCCATCTGGCCCCCAGCCCTCCATTTCGTGTTTGGGTGATGGGCGTCCGTGGTAAAGACGCAGATACATCCCGGCAGGCCTGTTCTGCGGTGCAATCAATCGTTTCAGTATTTGCTCGGCGTTCATTGCGTGCTCCGAATCGGGATAACTTTGCGTGCTCGTTGGTCGGCAACGCGTGCCTTTGACCCGTGGGCGCGGAAACCGACGATGGATCTGCGGGTAGCGTTTTGACACAGGCCGCAGGTTTCGCAAGTCACATGATCGGTTGTCTGTGCGGGGCAGACAATGATCGGGTGTCCTGCTGGGGTGAACGATTGGCGCGGGGTGTCCATTGGCACAGTCACGACAATCGGCAGGCCGTGGCGGTGCAGGCGGTCTGCCTCTCCTGCATCATCGGCGGATAGGTTCACAGTAAAACCCCACTCGATTGCGTGCCGCGCCCACTTGATTGCGGCGGCGGATTTTTTGTGGGTGTAGGTGAACCCTCGTTTGCCTCGGTTTGCGGAAACGATTTGGCCTAGCTCGTACGCGTCAACCAGTTCCCCCGCGCCGGGTAGGTCACCAGCGACGGAGTAGCGCCAAAGCTGTCCGTCTGGCAGCCGGGCTATCTCACGCACTAGCCCGGTGATATCCATCCCGGTGCGGTCTACTTTGTGCCATGCCATGCGGGTGTAGAAGTCTTCAGCGTAGCAGCTTGTTCGATAGTGGGCGCAGCTTGGAGGGCAGGTCGAGCGCGAGTTGTAGGTCTGTGGGATTGGCCCGGTTTTGCGGTTGCCACTCTTGCGGACGAATGTGTATTTCATTTCTGCATTTCCGCTAGGTTGTCCCTCACCCATGTGACCAGCAGGTGAGCATCAAGCGCTGCCGCATGGACAGCCTCAAAGTACTCCGGTTTGTGGTCTTGTGGGTTATCCATGTAATTGTTCATGTCGTTGGCGATAGCCATTGTCAGATCGTGCAGGTGACGAAGTGCGTCGTGGATGTTTTCAGGTCGTTTCATGATTGAGTCTCCGGGTGTTTGTCGTGGCAGTAGTCAGTCACGCCGCGTTGGTAGCCGACCTTGTACAGGTAGCGGCGGTCATCGTCGTACTCTTCGGGGGTGTCTTCGCTCCCGTGGTGGCGTCCATCGTAGTAGCCCAATGCGTACGCATCGAGCAGCCAAAAATCCAGCTTGTGAATATCCATGTTGATCTCCGTTAGAGGGCACAACGCCCCCCCATAGCCTCGCACGCGGGGCTACAGGGGATGTTGTGGATTCCGTCCTAGTTGCGTACCCATTTAAGGTTGAAAACGGAAGGGAAGAACTCGCCGCGCTCCACCCAGACACGCCCCGTTGAGCTGGGTTTGTGCGGGGGATTGCCTCCCATGATGGTGTCGGCCTCGCCCCTGAAGTCCAGCACCACATCGCGCTCACTGACCAACTTTCCGGTGCGCTCGTGGATTAGTGCCCATCCGTCTTTAATGATCGGTGCGTTCATTTGCTTTCTCCTTCTTCAGCCAACACACCCTCGTCGCTTTCCAGCGCAATCAGGTTGTTGTCGAGGCCAAAGTGGTAGTCAACTTCCTCGTGCAGCTCCTGCAGGGCAGCTTCAAGGCTTTCGCCCCGCACCCACACAGAACAGGTAAATTTATAAAGATTCATGGTCACTCCGTGAGGGTTACGACAATCAGCGTGATGACACCGACGATTGCTGTGGACACGACAAGGGTAAGCAGGAACTCCCATGCGGCCTGCACGCGTGCCTCGCGGCGGTCTTGGAACAGGCGGCGGCGGATCTCTTGATCGAATGGGTGTTGGGCGTGATGTCTCATTTGCGGCTCCTTTGTGCGGCTTTCATTTCAGCGAGGATGGCCCAGAGTCGGGCCTGAGCAATCAGGGCAGCGAGTCTGGTGGTCATCAGCCCCTCCAACGCGGTAGGCTGCGGCAGTACGCGTCATCGTTGGTGTGGTGGTCGATGATCTGCGGCACGACACCGCTAGCCTTCAGCGCCTGCATGAATGCCCCAGCGTCGCAATCCTCCTCCAAGTACGCCACATCAGCGGCGCGGTCGTGGTAGCTGTAGTCAGAGGGGCGGCAGCCGAGGCTGCGGACAAGGGCGGCAGGCACGACCAGCCAGCCATGACCGGGATCCTGTAGGTAAGTGATTCGCATGATGATCTCCGTTGACGATGGGAAAACCCCATCCTAATGCCCCGGCACGCGGGGCATCAGGATCAAGTCTTGTCGGCGTAGGCCTGCTTGACGAAGCGCCCGAACAGGTCACCAAAGGCATCCGCCAGCCGTTCGCGGTTGCCAGAATCAGCGCGAAACCATGCCGCCGCAATTGCTTCCGCGAACCCTCCGCCGGATCTGTCCATTGCTTGCGCGGCGGCCAGCATATCCTCGTCGGTGACCAGCATCTCGGTAGTCTCTGTGATCGCGCCGTAGTGGGTCATCGTCGTGAGTCGGTAGTAGTCGGGCATGATGTTCTCCGTAGTCGTGCGGGATTGCACTCCAATGACCGGGCGGCCCCGGTCATCAGGCTGCACTCTCAGCGGTCGCAGGCGTGGGACACGCGCTCGTACCAGTCAGCGTGCGTCACATCGTCGCGCGCGGCGCAGTAAGTGTCGTACGCATCCGCTAGGGCGACATAGTCAACGCCGGTCGAGGATGCAACGCGCCAGCAGGCGTCCGGGAATTCGGCGTCCGTGGTGTCCAGCAGAGACAGCAACCGGCGCAGGGCGGCATTGAGAGCAACTGGATCAGTCTTGAGGGCTTTCAGTTTGGTCATGCTTGTGCTCCTTCGAGGATCAGGGCGACAGCGGGGACAGCGACGCAGGTGAGGCAGACGACAGCGTCCGCAACCGACAGAGCATCGAGGATCAGTCCGACGACGACAGTCAGAACAGCGAACATGACGGACAGCACGCAGGCCGTCTTCAGGGATTGGTCACTCATGGGTAGGTCTCCAGTAGGTTGCGACACATGACAGCGGCTGCTGCCATGTCTGATATTGTAGGGGTTGCAAGTACCTCGTCAAGCATTTTTTTTGAAGTCGAGTGGAACAAGTTCCACTAGGTCAGGATGGCACGCCGCGGTTGACCTGGGTGAAGGCCGCGGTATCATCTGGCCCGATACTCACTCCGTACCTAGTAGGACACGATGGACACAGGCACTCCAGCACGCAAGGTGAAGACACCACAGAAGCTGACCCGGCAGCAGATCGCAGAGGGGCTCACGCAGTTCCCGGTAGAACACCTACTGTCGTCCGGCCCGGGGAAGAAGGCTCAGCTCACGACGAAACAGAGGGAATTCGCCCGGCAGCTTGCACTAGGGAAGACGAAGGCTCAGGCATACAGGGACAGTAGAGAGGGAACACCAGCTCCGTCCACAATCGTCTGTCAGCCGTACAAGCTCGCAGCCGACGCAAGGATCCAGCAAGAGGTCGAGGCCTACAAGCTGGCAATCGAGGCAGAGAAACATCGAACCCCTGCTCAGCTCAAGTCCCTGCTCGTCCAGCAACTCGTCCAGCACTCCCTCGATCCCGAGTTCCCGCCTGCCCAACGCGTGGCCTGCCTGAAGCTGTTGGGCAACCTGTTCGAGGTCGGGGCTTTCGTCGAACGCAAGGAGATCACGACCATCCAGCGCAGCGGGGAGATCCGGGCGCGTCTCCTCGAGACACTCAAGGATGTCACGGACGCACAGGTAGTCGAGGCAGACGCCGGGCTAGACCTGCTCACCGAGCTGGCCCAAGCACGCACAGATGCAGGCACATCCCACGACGATGGCCAGCCAGCCGACCCCACGGCCCCCCCACCCGCCCATTCCGGCCCGGCCACGGGGGGCGCACCTTCGCATAGTATTCCACTCAAAGAATCGCTAGAAAAAACCGATGGGGGGGTATAAAAATAAAAATTGATCCAATCCTGAGAGTGGAACTTGTTCCATTTATAGAAAATTAGGGTTAGTAATTGGCGGAATAAATTTGTGCAACATACTTATCAATTACAAAGATAAGTACAGATAAAGGAGATGGAGATGGAGGGGCTGATTCGGTTTGATGGGTATGACGATGCGATATTGGGGACGGCTAGTGTGTGGATGGATGATGGGAGGGTGGAGAGGTTGGTGTATTCGGGGGAGGGGATAGTGAAGGTGTTGATGGAGAGGGATGGGATGAGTGATGAGGAGGCGTTGGAGTTTATTGATTTCAATGTGGAGGGGGCGTATGTGGGGCCGAGGACTCCGGTGGTGGTGTGGGAGTGGGATCGGTCGTGGGAGGATGGGGAATGGAGCGAGTAAGGGATGTTGAGAGTGGGATGGAGAGGCTTATGACGCCGAAGCAGAAGGTGGTGTTTTTGTGTATTGATGAGTGGTGGAAGAAGTTTGGGTATGGGCCGTCGGTGGATGACATCATGAGGTTGACGGGGGATAGGGGGCGGGGGAATGTGAATAGGGTGATGAGGAAGCTGTGTGATTTGGGGGTGTGTAAGAGGTTGCCTGGGAGCGCGAGGTCGATACGGCCTGTGTATATAAATTTTCGGAGGATTGAGTGAACGTAGATGAAATTGCCCGGGCGATAGAGAAGTTGCCGTTGAATGTGCAGGAGCAGGTGTTTGAGGATCTTCATGAGTTGAGGATGGCCAAACGCCGGGAGGAGGCGCAGGGGTCGTTTGGGAAGTTTGTCCGTGCGATGTGGCCTGGGTTTATTGACGGGCGGCACCATAAAGTGATGGCAGCGAAGTTTGAGGAGATTGCCCAGGGGAAGCTGAAGAGGTTGATTATTAATATGCCGCCGCGGCACACGAAGAGTGAGTTTGCGTCGTTCATGCTGCCGAGCTGGTTTTTGGGGAAGTACCCGAATAAGAAGGTGATCCAGTGCTCGAACACGAGTGAACTGGCGGTGGGCTTTGGCCGGAAGGTGCGGAACTTGGTGGACAGCCAGCCGTACGGGGAGATCTTCCCGAATGTGAGCTTGAGGGCTGACTCCAAGGCGGCGGGTCGCTGGGCGACGAACGGGAACGGGGAGTATTTCGCTATTGGTGTGGGCGGTACGGTGACGGGTAAGGGCGCGGATCTACTCATCATTGACGACCCCCATTCCGAGCAGGAAGCCAAGTTGGCGCAAAGTAACCCGGAGGTGTTTGACCAGGTGTATGAGTGGTACACGTCTGGCCCGCGGCAGCGTCTGCAGCCGGGTGGGTCGATTGTGATCGTGATGACCCGGTGGTCGAAGAAAGACCTGACGGGCCGGGTGTTGCAGTCGATGATCGATAAGGATGGGGAGCACTGGGAGGTGATTAACTTCCCTGCGATATTGCCGAGTGGAAAGCCACTTTGGCCGGAGTTCTGGAGCCTGGAGGAGCTCGAAGCTCTGAAGCTTGAACTGCCGGTGAGCAAGTGGAACGCCCAGTACCAGCAGGAGCCGACGTCCGAAGAGGGCGCGATTATTAAGAGGGAGTGGTGGAAGGCGTGGAAGCAGGAGAGGCCGCCCCAGTGTCAGTTTGTGATCCAGAGCTGGGACACGGCGTTTACGAAGAGTGAGAGGGCGGACTATTCGGCGTGTACGACGTGGGGGGTGTTCTACATGAACGAGAACGAAAACGACGCCCACATTATTTTGCTCGATGCGTTCAAGCGCCGAATGGAGTTCCCGGAGTTGAAGGAGAAGGCGTTTAACCACTATAAGGAGTGGGAGCCGGACGCGTTTATCGTGGAAGCGAAGGCTTCCGGGGCGCCACTTATCTATGAGCTGAGGGCGATGGGTATCCCTGTAAGTGAATTTACACCCAGCAGGGGCAATGATAAGATGGTCCGTATTAACTCTGTGGCCGATTTGTTTGCCAGTGGCAAGGTATGGGCGCCGGAAACAAGGTGGGCGGACGAGTTAATTGAAGAGATGGCGGCATTCCCGTATTCAGATCACGATGACCTTGTGGACTCGACGACGCAAGCGCTGATTCGTTTCCGAAAGGGTGGGTTTATCCGCCTTCAAACTGACGAGCCTGATGAGCCAGTATCATTCAAACGTCGGGTTTCCTATTATTAAGGGCCAGCATGATCGATAAATCACTATACGAAGCGCCAGAGGGCTTGGAATCTTTGGCGACGGGCGAAGAACCAGAGATTGAGATCGAAATTGTTGATCCTGAAGAGGTCAATATCGAGATGGATGGTGTGGAAATCAGCCTGGACGGTGGGGTTGAAGACGATTTCGACGCCAACTTGGCTGAATATCTGGACGACAGCGCGATTGCGACCATCGTTGGTGATTTGGTAAGTGATTATGAAGACGATGTTTCGTCTCGCCGGGACTGGATGCAGACCTATGTGGACGGTTTGCAGCTGCTGGGCCTGAAAATCGAGGAAAGAACGGATCCTTGGCCTGGCGCGTGCGGGGTTTACCACCCACTTTTGTCAGAAGCGCTGGTTAAGTTCCAGGCTGAGACGGTTATGTCCACGTTCCCCGCTGCGGGGCCTGTCAAAACCCAGATTATTGGGAAAGAAACTCCCGAAAAACGCGAAGCCGCGACCAACGTTGCGGACGACATGAACTACCAGCTCACGGACGTGATGACTGAGTTCCGTCCTGAGCACGAGAGGATGGTTTGGGGTCTGGGGCTGGCGGGTAACGCGTTCAAAAAGGTCTATTACGACCCCAACCTTGAGCGCCAGACGTCGATTTACGTGCCGGCTGACGATATTGTGGTTCCGTACGGGGCCAGTGATATCGAAACCGCCGAGCGCGTGACCCATGTGATGAGGAAGACCGAGAACGACCTGCGCAAACTGCAGGTTGCCGGGTTCTACCTCGATATTGACCTGGGCGAGCCGAGCAACGAACTCGATGATGTGGAGAAAAAGATTGCGGAGAAGATGGGTTTCCGCGCTACCAGCGATGACCGGTACAAATTGCTGGAGATGAACGTTAACCTGGACCTGCCCGGGTACGAGCACAAGGACGAGAGCGGCGAAATGACGGGCATTGCCCTGCCGTACATCGTGACGATTGAAAAGGGCAGTAATAAGTGCCTGGCTATTCGCCGAAACTGGAAGCCGGGCGACAAAAAGCACACCAAGCGCCAGCACTACGTCCACTATGGATACGTCCCGGGCTTTGGCTTTTACTGCTTTGGCCTGATCCACCTGATCGGGGCGTTTGCCAAGGCCGGCACCTCGATCCTGCGCCAATTGGTTGATGCGGGGTCGCTGAGCAACCTGCCGGGTGGTTTCAAAACCCGTGGTCTGCGCGTCAAGGGTGACGATACCCCGATTGCCCCGGCGGAGTGGCGTGATGTTGACGTTCCCAGCGGCACGATCAAAGACAACATCATGGCGCTGCCCTACAAAGAGCCGAGCCAGGTTCTTGCGGGGCTGATGGACAAGATCGTTGACGAAGGCCGCCGGTTTGCGTCTGCTGCTGACATGAAGGTGGCGGATATGTCTGCCAACTCCCCTGTTGGTACGACGCTGGCGCTGCTGGAGCGGCAACTCAAGGTGATGTCCGCGGTCCAGGCGCGGATCCATTACTCGTTCAAGCAAGAGCTGAAACTTCTGCGCGACATCATCCGCGACTACACCCCGGACGAGTACAGCTACGAGCCCGAGCAGGGCGGCCGCAAGGCAAAGCGCTCCGACTACGACATGGTCGATGTGATCCCGGTGTCGGACCCCAATGCGGCCACGATGGCGCAGAAGGTTGTCCAGTACCAGGCGGTGATCCAGCTGGCCCAGATGGCGCCGCAGATCTATGACCTGCCCCAACTGCACCGCCAGATGCTGGATGTTTTGGGTATCAAGAATGCCCAGAAGCTGGTGCCGCTGGAAGATGACGAGCAGCCGACGGACCCGATTACCGAGAACATGAATGCACTGCGTGGTAAGCCCATGAAGGCGTTCATCTTCCAGGATCACGATGCACACATCGCGGCTCACACGATGTTTATGCAAGACCCGCTGATGGCCAAGCAGATTGCGCAAAACCCCCAGGTGAACGCGATCAACGCAGCCCTGCAGGCGCACATTGCCGAGCACCTGGGCTTCCACTACCGCAAGCAAATGGAAGAGCAGATGGGCGTTACGTTGCCGTCGCCGGAGGACAAGCTGCCGCCGGAGATTGAGGCTGAGTTGGCCAAGCTGATTGCCCAGGCATCGGGCCAGTTGCTCAACAAGAACAAGGCTATTGCGGCGCAGCAGCAAGCCGAGCAGATGGCTCAGGATCCGCTCATCCAGATGCAGCAGCAGGAGCTCAAGCTCAAGGAAGGCGAGCTGCAGCTCAAGCAGCAAAAAATCCAGATTGATGCGCAGGCCAAGTCGGCGCAAATCAAAACGGAACAGGCTCGTATCGAGTCACAGCGCGAGATTGAATTTGCGCGTATTCGTGCCCAAGCTGAGCAAAGCAGCGAAAAGCACACTGCTCAAAAAGAACTTGACCGCATGCGCCTGGGCGTAGATGTAGCCAAGACAACTGCCCAGATCCGGGCAAACCAAAATAAACCTGAAAAGGCCAAACAGTGAATGATCAATTCATTGACAAAGCGTTCGAACATTTGAGGTCGCAAATCGACAGCAAGGTTCAACAACTCCAAGAAGCATTGGCGGACGATAACGCCAAGGATTTTGCGGAGTACAAAAAGATGTGCGGAGAGGTTAAAGGTCTGCTCACTGCACGTCTCTACATCACAGACCTACAGCGAAGGCTTGAAACCCAAGATGAGTGAGATCCTACTGGCGACTAATCCAGACAATCCGGTAATTATTGGAACAAGTTCCACAACTCCCGAAGAAAAAGGGAAACAACTCCCCAAACCGGCTGGCTACAAAATTTTGTGTGCCCTGCCCGAGGTGGATAAGGAGTTTGAGCAAGGCCTGTTGAAGGCCGACGAAACGATCATGATTGAAGAAACCCTGGCCACGGTTTTGTTCGTGGTTGCACTGGGACCGGACTGCTACAAGGATCCCAAGCGGTTCCCCAGTGGCCCGTGGTGCAAGGAGGGTGATTTTGTTCTTGTTCGACCCAATGCTGGTCAGCGCCTGGTTATCCATGGCCGTGAGTTCCGTATGATCAATGATGATACGGTTGACGGTACTGTGGACGATCCTCGCGGCATCCGGCGTAAGTGAAGGAGGTTCACATGTCCAAATTTGGCGATGAAGAATTTAAGTTCCCCGATGAAATCGAGGATACGAAAGACGACGACAAACTCGAAATTGAAATCGAGGACGATACCCCGGAGGAAGACCGCAATAAAAAGCCGCTTCCCAAGGAGGTAGCAGAGGAGCTATATAACGATGAGCTGGAGGACTATTCCAGCAAAGTCAAAAAGAAGCTCCTGCAGCTCAAGAAGCTGGCTCATGACGAGCGCCGGGAAAAGGAATCTGTCATGCGTGAGCAGGCAGAAGCTGTTGCTCTGGCCAAACGGTTGATTGAGGAAAACAACAAACTCAAATCGACGATTAACAGCAGCCAAAAGAACGTCATTGAAACCGCTAAAAAGGCGGTGGAGATGGAAATGCAGCAGGCGGAGCGGGAATACCGTGAGGCCTATGAATCTGGCGATTCTGAGAAAGTGCTGGAGGCCCAGAAGAAACTTAATCAAATGTCGATTAAGATCGACAAAGTTTCCAATTTCAAACCGGCCCCTTTACAAGAGGAAAAGTTTGAAGTACAACCGGCGCAACAAGTCCAGCGGATTAAAACTGATCCAAGCGCAGAAGCATGGAAAAAGGAAAATCCCTGGTTTGGCGAAGATAAGTTGATGACCGGCATGGCCCTGGCCCTTCACGAACAGTTGAAGGAAGAAGGGGTTGTGGTATCTTCGCAAGAATATTACCGGCGCATTGATAATACGATGCGCAAACGTTTTCCAGAAAGGTTTGAGGACCAAACGGAAGACGACGAAAAGCCTGCAAAGGCTACAAAAGCAAGCACGGTGGTTGCGCCGGCTACACGAACGACACAGTCAAAACGTGTTCGACTGACCGAAAGTCAGAGGACTCTGGCCAAAAAGCTGGGGTTGACCGATGAACAATATGCTGTGGCAAAACTGAAATTGGAGGCCTAAAAATGGCACAAACTCGTACAACGCGTGAGCTGGAAAGTCGTGAAACTCAAGAGCGTCCCAAGCAGTGGGCGCGAGCTGAGCTTCTGCCTGAGCCTGAAAAGCTGCCAGGTTATGCGTACCGATGGATTCGTGTTTCGATTCTCGACAAAGCTGACCCCCGCAATATCACTGGCATGCGCCGTGAAGGGTGGGAGCCGGTGGCAATCGAAGAGCAACCGGACATGCAACTGCTAGTTGATCCCGAAAGTCGCTTCAAGCACAACATCGAGATCGGCGGGCTGCTGCTCTGCAAGGCGCCAACTGAGTTTATGAAGGGTCGGATCGAGCACTTCGAGAAGATGACCAAAGCTCAAGCGGACGCGGTGGACAACAGTCTCATGCGCCAGAGTGACCCGAGGATGCCGCTGTTCAATGAACGCAAGTCTTCGACGAGCTTTGGCAAAGGTGCTTAAACATTTTTAGGAGCATGTAAATGCCTTATCCGCAGATCCCGGCCCCTTACGGGCTAAAGCCGATCAATTTGATCGGTGGTCAGGTCTTTGCTGGTTCTACCCGCAGCCTGCCCATTCAGTACGGTTACGCCACAAACATCTTTTATGGTGACTTCGTGGTTCTGTCGCGTGGTTTCATTACCCGCGCAGCTGTGACCACCGGTACCGGTAGCAACCAAGTTACTGGTGTTTTCTTGGGAGTGACCTATACCAACCCCCTGACCAAGCAGAAGCAATTCTCGCAATACTGGCCCGCTTCCACGCTGGCTGGCGATGCGCAGGCTGTGGTTTGTGACGATCCTGACACCGTGTTCAAAGCGGTTGTTTGCTCGGCCACGACCGTTGTTGCTTCGGGCGCCCTGGCTCTGGTTGGTACCAACCTGTCGATGGTCAACAACGCCGCTGTGGCGTCCAGTCTGAGCACCGGCAACTCGGCTAACGCTGTTTTGGCTCCCACCGCCACCCCCGTCACTTCGATCCTCCCGGTTCGTTGCGTTGGTGTTGTTGGTGATACCGCCATCACTACGTCGGCTACTGGCAGTTCGTCTACCACCACCATTACCCTGACTGGCACGGGTCTTCCCTCCGCCATTCCGATTGGTACTGATGTGGCGTACCTTGCTTCCAACGGTCAGTTGATCGAAACCGGTTCGTTTGTTACTGCTGCTGCTTCTGCTGGCGCCACCTCGGTGACCATCAACGCCCAGCCGAACGTGCTTGGTTCCGGCACTGACATCCCGGCAGCTTCCACCATTGTGTTCACCCAGTACCCAGAAATTCTGGTGAAGATGAACCTGTTGGTGCATGGCTACTACAGCTCCACCACCGCCTAAGGAGTAATTCACCATGGCTATTTCTCGTGCCCAACTACTGAAAGAACTCCTTCCCGGTCTGAACGCGCTGTTTGGTCTGGAGTATCAACGCTACGGCGAAGAGCACAAGGAGATCTACGAAACCGAAACCTCCGAGCGTTCCTTCGAAGAAGAAACGAAGCTCTCTGGTTTCTCTGCCGCGCCGGTCAAGGCTGAAGGTTCTGCCATCAGCTACGACAACGCGCAGGAAGCGTGGACTGCTCGCTACAACCACGAAACCATCGCCCTGGGTTTCTCGCTGACCGAAGAGGCCATCGAAGACAACCTGTACGACAGCCTGTCTGCTCGTTACACCAAGGGTCTGGCTCGTGCCATGGCGTACACCAAGCAGGTCAAAGCTGCTGCTGTTTTGAACAACGGTTTCTCCGCCCAGTTCACTGGCGGCGACGGCGTTGCTCTGTTCAGCACCGCTCACCCGCTGGTCAACGGCGGCACCAACAGCAACACCCCGTCTACCCAGGCTGACCTGAACGAAACGTCGTTGGAAAACGCCGTGATTCAGATTGCTGCTTGGACGGACGAGCGTGGCCTGCTGATCGCTGCCAAGCCCCGCAAGCTGATTGTTCCCCCGGCGTTGCAGTTCGTTGCTACCCGCCTGCTCCAAACCGAGCTGCGCGTTGGCACCAACAACAACGACATCAACGCCATCAAGAACAATGGCTCGATCCCGGAAGGCTACACCCAGAACCACTTCCTGACCGATACGAACGCCTGGTTCCTGACCACTGACGTTCCTAACGGCATGAAGCACTTTGTGCGTATGCCCCTGCAAAACAGCATGGACGGTGACTTTGACACCGGTAACGTGCGCTACAAGGCCCGCGAGCGTTATTCGTTCGGCTGGTCTGACCCGCTGGGTATCTTTGGTTCGTCAGGCTCGTTCTGATAATCAAAAGGGAAGAGGGGGCGCAAGCCCCCTTTTCTTTATCTGCATTTGATGTATATTTGAGTATCTGGGTGATCACTTCTATCGACTGCCCCAGCAGACGATGCAACGACGGTAGAAGCACTTTTGCATAAGGACATTTATCATGGGACGTTCGACTTTTGAAGGGCCAGTTCTGGTCGGTGACATTCGGTTTGGCAACCTGCGCAACGTGGGTTACACCGTCATGTGCCAGACCATTTCGATGGTGCTCACCAACACTACGCCTAACACTGCGGGCTATGGTGGTTCCTCTGGTGTTTTTGTTGACTCCAACAACATCCCCAACTCGCCTGCCGTGGTTTACACGCCTGGCACATCGACCTACGCCGCTCAGTCAATTACCGCTGATACCACTTCGCTGATTTATCGCGGCGCTGTTTTTTATGTGCCCGTTGGCTCGGAGCTGCAAGATGTCCTGATTGACATGCAGGTTGTGCCGACCACCGCAGCTGGTAGCGTTACGGGTGTGACGGCCTATGTTTCCAACGAGTTTGAAACGTCTACGGCAAATTATTTTTCAACTGGTTCGTTGACCGCTGTTGGCCGCGCTGCGCTGTCTACGTTTACTGCAGCACAAATGGGCAATCAGCAGGCAACGTCTGCTGACATTATTCAGCCGGCTAACCAGCCGAACGTGTCCCAAGTGGTTGTGACGCTGGCAATTGCTGGCTCCAGCATGACCACCCTGAGCGCTGGCACTTTCAACATTGCCCTGCGCTACAGCATCCCCGATACCAACATTGGCAATACGACTACGTATCCGTACGGTAACTTTGATTAAGTAACGGGGGCTTCGGCCCCCTTCTTTGATAGGAGCCTATTATGGGTATGCAAACAGACGTTAAAGCAAAGCACTTAAACGCCTCGGGGGTGGTTTTTGCCGATAGAGCACGCATCAAGGGGTTTTCTATTTGCGCAACGGCCAGCGTGAATGGCACGCTTGTGCTAAGAGATGGCGGAGCAAGTGGGGCAACAGCAATTGAAATTGATATTCCATCCAACTCCAACCCAAACTCCTTCTATGTGTCAGTTCCTGGTGAAGGTGTGCTTTGCACTACAAACATCTATGCATCGCTGACGAACATTGCTAGTGTCACGGTGTTTTATGGCTAAGTCACCAGCATGGCAAAGGAAAGAGGGCAAGTCGGAAAAGGGTGGCTTGAACGCCAAGGGTCGCGCCTCTGCGAAGGCCCAAGGCATGAACTTGAAACCGCCCCAGCCCGAAGGCGGCAAACGCCGCGACTCTTTTTGCGCCAGGATGACTGGCATGAAGAAAAAGCTAACGTCGGAAAAGACCGCGAACGACCCCAATAGCCGGATCAATAAAAGCCTGCGAGCTTGGAAGTGCTGACATGGCAGACATTGAACTGACTGACCGCGAACGCCTGATTGCCAAGGAAGCGGCCAAGCTCGCCCTTGAAGAACTCTCCGGGGAGTTCTACAAAAAGGTGGGCAAGACCATCGTAGAGAAGATCCTGATCTGGATCGGCATGCTGGTGGTTGGCTATGTGTTTGGTAAAGGCTGGATCATCAAGACCTGATATGCCAAGTACATCCAAAAAACAGCACAACTTTATGGCCGCGGTGGCTAACAACCCCGAGTTTGCGAAGAAGGCCGGGGTTCCCACCAGCGTGGGCAAAGACTTTATCAACGCGGACAAGGGCCGCACATTTGCAAAAGGTGGCGATATGAAAGAGTCCAAAGCAATGATGAAAAAGGAGGTCAGCTTTATGAAAAAAGCTGGTGCTCCTAAGTCCATGATCAAACATGAAATGGCAGAAGCCAAGGGTTACAAAAAAGGCGGCGTTGCCACCTCGCTCAAGGCTCATGCAGCTATGCCTGCATCCAAGGCTCATGCCGGGATGAAGGGTGGCGGTTACGTTAAAGCTGCAGATGGTGTTGCTTCCAAGGGCAAAACCAAAGGCACTATGGTCAAAATGATGCGCGGCGGAATGTGCTAAGGAACTATCATGTACGGCGAATCTCAAGCAAAAAAGAAACCACGGGGTATCAAAGGCGGCATCTATACGGAGGATTCTGGCCTCCCGCCACCGCAGGATATTGACGGCGGCTCTGCACCTCGCAAGCCCAAGCCTATGGCCAAGGGTGGTTATGTTCGCGCCGCTGACGGCTGTGCCCAGCGGGGAAAGACCCGCGGCAAAATGATGTAAGGAGCAGATCATGGGACGTTTGAACAGACCTGCCAAACCTGGATACGACTATCGGTCACCCGGGCAAACCAATGCCAATGACTTGATGCCCAATTTGCGGGAAGATGTCATGGCATCGCAAGGCGCTGATATGCGGCGTATTGGCAGGGCGTTCTCGACAGACGAAACCCCTGCTCAAACAGAAGCACGGCGCAATTCGCCTCGCGGAAATCTATCAACCCGAGATGCTGGTGGCCGATCAATGATTCGGACAGGGATTCGAGCTGGTGGTGCTGATGTTGCACTGGGGCTTGGCATGTTGGCTGGCGATAAACTTAACAAACGTTATGGCATCAGCGACAAAATGGTTGATGCTGCAAGCCGGAACTCCCCGCGTGAACGGGCCGTCGAGCGGATGCTGAAAGACGAAGACGACATCTCAATTGGGCGTAGAGTTGATGCGCAAATTGCATCTGAAAAAGCAGCCAAGAGGGATGAGCCTGAACCAGAATATCGTGGTGGTCCTTCGCCCTCGTACAAAAAGGGCGGCAAAGTAAACTCCGCATCCAAGCGTGCGGACGGTATTGCCTCGCGTGGCAAAACTCGTGGAAAGATGGTGTAACCATGATGGCCAGCCGTGGAATGGGGGCAATCATGCCCAGCAAAATGCCAAGCGGGAAACGCAAAGCTCGCCGGGACAACACCGATTTCACTCAATACGCCGAAGGCGGAGAGGTAGGTCTGTATGCCAACATCAATGCAAAGCGTAAAAGAATCGCTGCAGGGTCTGGTGAAAAAATGCGCAAGCCTGGCAGCAAAGGGGCGCCAACGGCTGATGCTTTTATTCAGTCGGCAAAAACCGCCAAAAAGTGACGAAACCTAAGGAACCAAAATGAACCTCGATACCGTACTGATGTGCGCCCAAATGGCTGCTGCCCAGCAATTGGCTGGCTTGGGGCAAGTCAACCCCGCCATTCTTGATTTGATTGATGAGCTGACCATCCCGGTGGAACAAGTTCCAGTGGTGATTGCTGAGCCTGTGGAACAAGTTCCAGAAGAAGCTGCTGAGCAACCCAGCGAGGCCTAAAGATGACAACCTCCGGGACGACCGCATTTGATCTGCAGTTCCAGGAAATCGCCGAGGAGGCGTATGAGCGTTGCGGCGTCGAAATGCGTACTGGTTACCAGTTGCGCACCGCCCGACGCAGCCTGAACCTGCTAACGATTGAATGGGCCAACCGGGGGATTAACCTGTGGACCATCGAGCAGGGAGAAATCCCGATGAACACGGGCCAGGTTTCGTACACCCTGCCGCTGGACACGATTGATCTACTGGATCATGTCGTGCGCACGGGCACGGGAACGAACCAGATTGACATCAACATTACCCGGATTTCTGAGACCACGTATTCGCAGATTCCAAACAAGCTAGCTCAGGGACGCCCGATCCAAGTTTGGGTAAATCGCCAGTCAGGGAACACCAACAGAACACCGACAACAACGGTTGCGGTAACGGCGCTGTCCACGGATACCACGATCACGGTTACGAGTACAGCTAATCTGGCGTCTTCCGGGTACGTCAAGATTGGCACTGAAATTATTGGATATACCAACGTACTTGGTAACGTGCTGCAGAACTGCGTTCGAGGCCAGTCAAACACCACGGCTGCAGGTCATTCCGCGGGCGCTCAGGTGTATGTGACCTACATTCCCAACATCAATGTCTGGCCAACGGCTAACGCTGGTGGCGGCTACACATTTGTGTACTGGCGGATGCGCCGGCTGCAAGATGCTGGCAACGGTGTACAGACTCAAGACGTGCCGTTCCGACTGGTGCCGGCGCTGACCTCTGGCCTGGCCTACCATCTATCAATGAAGATTCCTGAGGCGGTTAATCGGGTTCCAATGCTCAAGCAGGTTTACGATGAGCAGTGGGAATACGCATCGTCTGAGGACCGTGAAAAAGCCTCGCTGCGCCTGGCGCCGCGGCAGATGTTCTATTAATCATGGCCACCCAGTTTGCATCTGGCAAATACGCAATCGCGGAATGCGACCGGTGTGGTCAGCGGTACAAGCTCAGCGAACTCAAAAAAGAGATCATCAAAACGAAGCTGTACCAGATCAAGGTTTGCCCGACTTGCTGGGATCCTGATCAACCGCAGCTTTCGTTGGGGTTGTACCCGGTGCAAGACCCCCAGGCGGTGCGAGAGCCGCGTCCAGACGTGTCGTACGTGACGGCTGGGGTGAATACCGCAGGAGTGCCAACGGGGGGCTCCAGGGACACGCAATGGGGCTGGAACCCGGTTGGCGGGGCACAGCAGTTTGATGTTGCACTGACTCCAAATTATTTGGTCGGCGCAGCAGAAGTTGGTACAGTTACAGTATCGTAAAAGGAGTTCATCATGGGTTATAAATCTGGCGCTGACGGCGTGGCCAAACGTGGCAAGACGCATGTCGATGTCATGGCCAATGACGGTAAGAACGTAACGCCTAAAACCGAAGGTAAGGGCGGCCACAGTTCCAACCTGAACAAAGCCATGAAGGCGGTTGGTCGCAATATGGCCCGCGCCAACAACCAAAAGCGAGGCTAATTATGGCCAAATATAGTCACAAGATGATGGGCAAAGAGGTTGGCGCTGCCGTTGTGTACGCCCCGCCGCACACCATGACTGGCAAGCCGGTTTCTGGGCAAACCCCGAAAAAGCCGTACGTCAATGAAAAATCAGTCAAAGATGCCGACATTACTGATCCAGTTCCCACTGGCGTTGCGTATGGACTTGGCCGTGAAGTAAAAACGTCGGGTATCAAGATGCGCGGCACTGGCGCGGCCACTAAAGGCGTGATGTCTCGCGGCCCGATGGCGTGAGGGTATAGCCATGGCACTGACCTACAGTCAACTTGTCACTGCTGTTCAGGACTATTGTGAGAACACGTTTCCCACAACAGACATGAACACGATGATCAGGGTTGCCGAACAGAACATTTACAACTCTGTTCAGCTGGCAAACCTGCGTCGGAACATGACTGGCACGTTGTCTGCGGGGAATAAGTACCTGTCATCGCCAGGCGATTTCCTATCGGTGTATTCGTTGGCGGTGATTGACACGGATGGTTCGTACACGTACCTGATAAACAAGGACGTGAACTTCATTCGAGAGGCATATCCAAACCCAACGACTGATACGGGAAAGCCCGTGCATTACGCCATCTTTGGCCCGACAACCAATGGCGCGACTATCACGAATGAGCTGTCGTTCATTCTTGGGCCGACGCCAGATATTGCGTATGAAGTAGAGCTTCACTTCTACTACTACCCAACTTCAATCACCGATCCGGCTAGCGGGTATACAACTTGGTTGGGCGAAAACTTTGAGTCGGCGCTGCTTAACGGCACGCTGGTCGAGGCCATTCGATTTATGAAGGGTGAGCCTGACCTGGTGAAGCTTTATCAAGAGGAATACGCCAAGTCGATGATGCTGCTGAAGAACCTAGGTGACGGCAAACAGCGCATGGATGCCTACCGCGATGGGCAGGTTAGGAATCCCGTCATATGAGCATTGTCCAGACTCAGACCACCAGCTTCAAGGCGGAGCTGTACCAGGGCATCCACAACTTGCTCGTGGACACGATCAAGATTGCGCTGTTCACGGCCAACGCAAATTTGAACGCCGATACCCTGGCCTACAGCACGACCAACGAAGTCGTTGGTACTGGGTACACCGCGGGCGGCATCCAGCTCACTGGGGTCACGGTCAACTCCAGCGGATACACTGCATACGTAAACTTCAATGACGCCAACTTTGGGGCTGCAGTGACGGCCAGGTGCGCGTTGATTTACAACGCTAGCAAAGCTAATAGGTCGGTTGCTGTATTGGACTTTGGGTCCGATAAAACATCGACCAGTTTTAAAATTACAATGCCTGCAAACTCGCCGACCACCGCGCTTATTCGTACATCGTAAGGAACCATCATGTCTCACGAAATTGCTAAAGCCTCCGACGCCGTTGCTGGCGGCCTGGTTGCTGGTACCCGTCACACTGAAACTGCCAAGGCCACGGGCCGGTTCCTGATGGAATGCTACGACAAGGACGGCCTACTCAAGTGGTCCGCCGAAGAGAGCAACCTCGTTGTGAACGTCGGTCTTCAGTACATGGCTGGCACTGCCCTGACCAGCACTGCCCAAATCACCACTTGGTACATCGGCCTGTACGGCGCAGGTGCTTCCAATACGCCGAATGCTAGCGACACCATGTCTTCTCACGGTGGCTGGACTGAAGTCACCCCGTACGCTGGTGCGCGTCCCACGGCTACCTTTGCTGCGGCCACCAACGCCAACCCCTCGGTGGTGACCAACAGCGCCTCCCCGGCCTCGTTCTCCATCAACGCCACGCAGACTGTGGGCGGAGCCTTCTTGGTGAGCAACAGCACCGCTGGTGGCTCGACGGGTACTCTGTTCTCTGCCGCTGACTTCCAGTCCCCCGGCGATAGAAGTGTAGTCTCCGGTGATACACTTAATGTCACGTACTCGTTTTCACTTGCAGGCTAATTGATGTAGAATACACCTTCAATTAAATGGAGGTGTTTTATGGACTTGGTCTTAAATGTGTGGCGGGCCGTGCATAACCGTTGCTATAACAAAAACGTGAAGTCGTATGCAAACTATGGCGCACGTGGAATTTATGTAGATCAACGGTGGCATGGTTCTGCCGGGTACAGGCAATTCTTGGCAGACATGGGCCCCCGCCCGGAAGGCGGGACGTTGGAGAGGATCAACAACCACGGTCCATACTCTCCAGAGAACTGCAAGTGGGCCACCCGCAGCGAGCAGGCCGGGAACAAGCGCAATAACCGCTGGATCACGGCAAACGGCAAGACCCAGACGTTGGCGCAGTGGGCAAAGGAGCTAGGCTGCAACCCCAGTAACATTCTGTACAGGATCAAGTCCGGGATGTCTGAGGAACAGGCTGTTACCACGCCAATTGCGGAGCGTCCAAACTCCAAGCTAACCGCAGAAGATGCCGCGTACGTGAAAGAGAACTACCCGATGCTGACATCTACCGTCCTCGCGGCTAAACTGGGGGTTAGCAAGAAGACCGTGCTTAACATCATCCACGGTCGAACGTTTAGGGATGTACTAGTATGACTGTCAAGATCGACTTCGAGTTTGACTCCCAGTACGGCGTCTTTCGGGACGCCCTTCACTTGCCCAAGGATCACGGGCTGAGTGACGCTGAGATTCAGGCGCTGAAACAGCAGCGCTTCGACAACTGGCTCGCCATCGTTAACCCCGTAGAATCGCCCCCTGAACCGGGGGTGTAAATGGCTAACCGTTACTGGGTAGGTGGCACGGGGACGTGGAACACCACCAGCACAACAAACTGGTCCGCTTCCTCTGGCGGAGCTAGTGGCGCATCTGTCCCTACCGTAGCGGACAACGTCTTCTTTGATCAGGCAGGCACCTACACCGTCACGATGACGGGCGCTTTGGCGTGTCTGGACATCACCGTCTCCGCAGGCACTGTTACCTTTGCCACGGGCACATCTCCCACGCTAAACATTCGTGGCTCCATGTCCTTGTTGGCCGGGACGGTGTGGAGTTCTACGGGTGGAATTACGTTTAGTTCAACCACTACTGGTAGAACGATAACAACTAACGGAACCGTCATTGGCACTTCAATAACCTTTAACGGTGTCGGAGGCGGGTGGACACTCGGGAGCGCTTTAACATTAGCTACCGGCAACTTTGGAATAACCGTTGCTGCGGGCACTTTTGACACATCCTCATCCGGAAACTACAACATATCATGCGGGACATTTAGTTCCACTGGTTCCTCTGTTAGAGCCATAAATTTTAACGCATCCACAATCACATTTGGTGTAGGAGTTAGTAGCGGCATATGGACCATATCTGGGACTAATTTAACCATCAATGCCGGAACTTCTTTAATAACCTCAAATCAAATATCTTCATTTTTTATTGGAGGTGGATTTACATATTACAACCTGTCTTTTACGACCACAAGTTCAACTACGTGGTCAATAAGGGGCGCAAATACATTTAATAACATTACTATCCCTGCACCATCTGCCGCAGGGGTAAAAACAATCACCTTTGACTCTCAGCAAACCATCAACGGCACCCTGTCCACCACTGGCACGGCGGGCAACCGGCGCGTATTTTTTTCGTCAGAAACCTACGGCATCTCTGTTGACCTCGTAGTCAACTCCGCTCCCAGCCTGACAGACGCAGACTTCCGGGGGCTCTATGTCAGGGGCACATCGGCCCCCATCAGCGGCACGCGCATCGGCAACCGTGGCGAGTGTAGGAACATCACGTTCGATGCGCCCAAGACGGTGTATCTAAATTTATCAAGCGGCAGTTGGTCGGGCAACGCATGGGCATCCAGTTCGGGCGGGACTCCAAACACCAATAATTTTCCATTGCCGCAAGACACCGCTGTAGTTAATAACAGCAGTGCGGGATTGTCGCTGACTTTGGATACTGCTATTGGTTGGCTGCCTACGGTTGATATGTCGGCAAGAACAACAGTTATGACTGTGGCAGTTAATGCCAATGCTGTTTATGGCAATTGGACCAACGGTTCTGGAGTTTCTTTTACCGGAACAGGCACACTTAGTTTTCAGGGCGGTGGCACCCAGACTATTACCAGCGCTGGCAGAACATTTTCTTGCCCCATCACTATCAACACGTTTGGTGGAACGGTACAGCTTGCTGATGCGTTGAGCATTAATGCGCAAAACATAACAATTAACAATGGCACTTTTACTACAGCGAACTATGCGGTAACTGCTGCGGCATTTTCATCCAATAACACCAACGTCCGAACGGTAAATCTTGGCTCAAGTACTGTAACGCTAAGTACAAACGGAACATCCATAAACTTTACTGGGACTAACTTTACATTTAATGCCGGAACGTCACAAATACTACTTACGGGAGCTCCAACAATGGTGGGGGGCGGACTTACATTTTATAATGTATCAGTAACATTTACTGGCGCCTCTGGAACCGTCCCTTATATTTCTGATCAAAATACATTTAATAATTTATCAATTTCCCCAAGAGCAACAGATGCTATTAGATTCTTTTATTTCTTTAATAATCAAACAATCAATGGAACTTTAACTTGCGCCGGAGCAACCCCAACACGCCGTATTTTTTTATATTCAAATACATTGGGTAGTCAGCGCACTTTAACAGTCAATAGCCTATCTGCCACAGACTGCGATTTTCAAGATATTAACCTTGCCGGGGCTGCGGCGGGCTCTTCTCCCACACGCGCTGGAGACTGTGGCAACAACACAGGCATCACATTTCCCGCAGCCAAGACAGTGTATTGGAACCTTGCCGGGGCGCAGAACTGGAGCGCTACGGGATGGGCCACATCATCCGGGGGCTCCCCGGCAGTCAACAACTTTCCGTTGGCACAAGACACGGCAGTGTTTGATAACACGGGGAGTGTGACGGGGACGATTACTATCGACCAAAACTGGAACATCGGCACGTTCGACGCATCAAACCGTACCAGCGCAATGACGCTGAGTACCAGCACTAACAACCCGGTGGTCTACGGAGATTGGAAGTTTGGTACGGGGGTGACATCTTCCAGCACCACGGGCACGTTGGTTTTTAGCAAAAATGGCACTCAAACCATCACCAGCAATGGTGTTCAGTTTGGCTGTCCCGTTACAGCCCTCCATCCCTCAGTTACCGTCCAACTTGCTGACGCAATATCTCTAAACTCCGCTAGACAGTTAGCCGTAGGTAGCGGAGCCACGTTTGATGCTGTTACATACAACGTAACGGCAGGCTCCTATTCTGTGGCATTAACTGGCGGTACCACAAAAATGGGGTCTGGCACATGGACATTGTCAGGCACAGGGATAGTTTGGAACTTATCCAATGGTGCGCCAATTCTGATTGCCGGTACATCCACCATTGTTCTTTCGGACACCTCTACGACGGCAAGGACTTTTGCTAGTGGCGCCCTGTATTACAACAAGCTAACGATTGGCGGGGCCACGGGCACATCCACGTTAACCCTTACTGGGGCAAGCATTTTTGGCGAGTTGGCGTCTACCAAAACAGTAGCGCACACCATCACGATGCCGTCTAATACAACAACGACGGTTGGCAAGTGGTCCATCACGGGTACGGCAGGCAACGTAGTTACGCTAGCCCCATCCACTGCCGCCACCACGTACACACTTTCCATAGCTGGCCCTGCTAACACCGGCATCGACTACCTGTCGATCAGCTACTGCGCAGTCTCCACCACCAGCCCCGGGGAGTTCTATGTCGGTGTAAACAGCACCAACACCGCTGGCAACACACGGGTTATATTCACGGCCACCCCTGCCCCTCGCACTCTCTACTGGGTAGGCGGCACGGGCAACTGGTCTGATACGGCACGGTGGTCAACATCCTCTGGTGGTGGTTCGGGTGCGGCCATCCCGACATCTCTAGATGCAGTTATCTTCAACTCCGCATCCAACGCCACAGCCTACACAGCCACCGTTGACGCAGGTGTGACGATTGCCCGGTGCGCATCGTTTACCATGGCTGGCCCTGCCGCAGGCAACGTGACGTTTGCCGGTACTGTGGGTATTGCCTTCCACGGCAACGTGAGCTTTGCTGCAACAGGCATTACCCGGACGTACACAGGAGCGATGACTTTAGCGGGCAATAGCACTTATACATTTACAACCAATGGTGTTGGATTTGCAAGTGCAACCATCTTTACTGTAAACGGGCCGTTTGCGGCTTGGACGCTTGGCAGTGCTCTTAGCCAAGTACAATTTGTAATGGTATGCGGCACATTTTCAACAAACAATTTTGCTCTTGGAGTTGTAGGGTTTGGTGATAGCGGGTCAAACATTTATACTATATCGCTTGGCTCTAGTACTGTAACATTGGGGGGAGGAAATCTTTCATTTATAAGCAATAATAGAATATTTAATGCAAATACTTCTACTATTCTTATGAATGGATCAAACCAATTTGTTTTGGGTAGTAATACGTACTGGAATTTAACATGGGTTGGTGGCACGCCATTCCAATCGTGCGGTTTTAGTGGGTCAAATGTATTTAATAATCTGACTATCAACAATCCATTTAACCCCGGCATAAAACCTTATTCACTTGGTGGAAATCAGACAATTACAACACTGGCTCTCAACGCGGGTACCGCCTCGGCTTATCGCGCATTTCTAGCGTCTGATACGCTAGGAACAGCCCGCACATTGACAGTTGGAACATTGACCGCTGGCGCTGCGGATTTTGATTTCCGAGACATCACTATCGCTGGCGCAGCGGCCCCGATTTCAGGCACACGACTTGGCGATGCGAAGGGCAACTCCGGCATTACGTTCCCGGCAGCGAAGACGGTCTACTGGGCGGTGAACTCCGCCAACTGGGGCGCAACAGGTAATGGTTCTTGGACGGATGTGTCTGGGAACCCCGCAGTTGCTACTCAGTTCCCCCTCCCCCAAGACACCGCCTACATCCCGTTTGCCACGCCCACCAGCGGCAGCACCATCACGGTCAACGCCAACTACAACATTGGCACGGTAGAGATGAGCAACCGTAACGGCAGTGCGCTGGTTACGTTGGCAACGGGCACGACAACACCGACGATCTATGGCAACTGGATCAACGGGACGGGGACGACGCTGTCGGGTACGCAGACGCTGACATTTGCGGGACGGGGCAGCCAGCAGCTTACTAGCGCGGGGAGGACATTTACACAGCTTTTTGCAATTAGTACACCCGGCGGGTCGGTAACGCTGCAAGATGCGCTGTCTATAAATAGTAACGTCACAGGTCAAATTACACTAAATTCCGGAACCTTTGACGCCGCAACTTACAACGTCACATTTGTCAGTACCGCAAGCTATAACGCAGTTGTATCTTCAACAACATCAACCAGAACCCTTGCATTTGGTAGTGGAACGTGGACGGTTGGAGGCTCGCCTGTTTCTATAACTTCTACTACAAATTTAACCGTTACAGGAACCGCGACAGTAAATGCAACGGGTGCCGCTGCCAAGACATTTGCAGGCGGCGGCATCTCCTACTCCGGCATCACCCTGAACCAAGGCGGCGCGGGCGCGTTGACCATCACTGGCAACAACACCTTCAAGACAATCACCAACACGTACAGCGCCACGGGCGCTACGTCAATCGCGCTTGGCAGCACTACCACAACGCTAACCGATCCTTGGACTGCCACGGGCGCGGCGGGTAGAGTTCTGACTGTTAGTGGGTCTCAGGCCAACCTTGTTTACACCGGCGCAGGAGTAGCCGCAAGCACGGTTGATTACTTGTCCATCTCTAGCGTCCGCGCTTACCCACTTGTTGATGAATGGTACGCAGGGGCCAACTCCACCAACGGCGGAACTCTAGGCTGGTACTTCGTCGCCGCAGGCGGCACGGTCTACGCTGCGACCATTACTGAGACGGGTACTGGCTCCGACTCTATCCTTGCCCGGGCAATCTTCAACAGCATCATCTCCGAGACCGGCACCGGCACGGACTCCATCAGCGCTGCTCTTGGTGGGATCACCTACCTTGGCACTATTGAAGAGCTTGCCACTGGCTCTGACGCTGTTCTGGCTCGGGCTATCTTCCGGGCATCGCTGGCTGAGTCTGGTACAGGCACCGACACCATCTCCGCACGGTCTGCGTTTGGTACTGCGATCCTTGAGTCCGCAACCATTGCCGACACTAACCTTGCCCGGCTGATCGCCCGCGCTACGCTGGCAGAGACCGCCACAATCACCGACGCGAATGTTGGACGCATCAGCTTCCCTACGGTCATCAGTGAAACAGCCTCTGGCTCCGATACCGACGCTGCCAGCCTGACTGTTAATCCTGCGATCTCTGAGACTGCCACGGGTACGGATGCTGTTTCTGCCCGGGCGATTTTCCTTGCTGCGGTTGCTGAGTCCGGCACGATCACAGACCTGATCTCCGCAATTAAAGGGTACTTCGTTGCCATCCTTGAGAGCGCTACTGGCACGGACACCTTCTCTGCCAAGTACACCACCCTGCCCAGCGTCTCCGAGACTGCCGCCATCACCGACGCCAACGTCGGATTCATCAGTTTCCCCACGACGATTTCCGAGACCGCAACCGGGACGGATACTGACTCCGCCCAGTACATCACCCGGCCCAGCATTGCTGAGTCCGCTACCGGTACTGAAACTGTCTCTACCCTCTACAGCACCAACCCCAGCGTTGCCGAGTCTGCTACCGGTACTGAGACCGTCAGCCCGCGCTATATCGCCAATCCCAGCATCGTGGAGTCTGCGTCCATCACTGACGCAGTGGCTGCCCGGTACATCGCCCTGCCCAGCATCTTTGAGTCTGCCTCCGGGTCGGACATCATCGTTGGTGGCCTGCGCTTCATAGGCGTTATTGCAGAGTCCGCCACGGGTACTGAGACTGTTGCCGCCCGGTACATCACCAACCCATTCATCGCAGAGACGGCCACCGGCTCTGATACAGACGCAGCCAGACTGTCTGCCGCAGGGATCATCTCCGAGACCGCAACCGGCACCGAGGCCATCACCGCTCGGGCCACGTTTAAATCAGATATTGCCGAGTACTCATCAGTCGTTGAGATTGTCCGGGCGTTCTTCACCGCTGCCGCTCAGGTCAGCGAGCTTGCCACGGGTACGGATCAGGTCAGTGCCTTGCGTGCGTTGGCTGCGGCGGTTGCTGAGACGGCCACGGTCACAGACAGCCTGTCCGCCCGGGCGGTGTTTATCGGGCTGCTCCAAGAGGCTGCCACGGTTCAAGATGCTGTAAACGCCCCTGGCTCGACCTACAACATCCTGATGCAGGAGCTTGCACAGGCGCAGGACGCAATCACCGCGCAGGCCATCTTCCCGGCTTCTCTGGCCGAGACCGCCACCGGCACCGAGACCAACAGCGCGGCGTTCATCCCGTTGGCAACAATCACGGAGACGGCCACGATCACGGACGCAGCGAGCGCTCTTCAAGCGTTTGCCGCCAGCATTTTCGAGACCTCCGCAGCCGCAGACTCAGTGCTGGTTGCTCCGTCCATCTTCAACGCCATCGCGGTTGCCTCTGCCACAGCCCTAGACAATTTAAACGCCCCGGGCAGCATCTACAACGTCACTATCCCCGAGAGCGCCACACTGTCCGACAGCGTGATCGGGGCGTTCCTGTGGAACCTGATTGACGACTCCCAGCCGGAAAGCTGGCAGAACGTGCTGGACGCACAGTCTGTTACTTGGAGCGCCATAAATGCCAGCCAGACTGCGGGCTGGGGGGAAGTTGATAGTGCGCAGGCTACCTCATGGGGTAACGCAGACTCTGCTCAGGCCCCGGGCTGGCAAGACGCGCAGACCTCCCAAACTGGAACTTGGAACGCCGTAGATGACTCCCAGAGCGTTAACTGGCAAAATGTGGTAAATGAGCAGCCTGATGGCTGGAACGCTGTAAACGCCAGCCAGACCGCCGGGTGGGGGAACACGGGCAACGCTCAATCCGGGACATGGAACAACATTGACGACGACGAAGACCCGGACTGGGTAAATATCCCGACATTAAATTAGTTAGTTGTCAAATACGTAGATCATGATAATGATTGATCCAATAGCCGCCCTCGAAGCCGTTAACAAAGCGGTGAAGATGGTGAAGATGGCCAGCAAAACTGCCAATGATGTTGCGCAGCTGGGTCCGCTATTGGGAAATTATTTTGATGCCAAGGCCACAGCAACAAAAGCGGCCAGGCAAGCAAAGAAGAAAGGCGGCTCCAATTTAGGGGCCGCGATGCAAATTGAGATGGCGCTCAAAGCGCAGGCGGACTTCGAACGGGAAGTGCAGGGGCTATTCTTCTCCAGCAACAACATGGACATCTGGCACCAAATTAAAAAAAGGGAAGCCGAGTTAAATGCCGAGGACAAGGCGGAAGCGGAGAGGGAGAAGATTGCCGAGATCAAGCGTAAGCGCGAGATGCAGGACATGAAGGAGCTTGGGCTTGCGGTTGTTATTTCCGCAATCTTGCTGGGTGGGTTGGGTTGGTTAATGATCAAGATAATGTTCTAACCATGACATGCCACGCAAACCCGTTGACATTCACTTGGTCCTTATCGACGCAATGGAGAAGTGGATCAAAGTCATCTGCTACCTCATATTTATCAATTACGCTTTTGACTTCATCATCACCCTGCCACCGGACATCGCGAACAGGATTTTTGCCATGATCTTTCAAAAGCTAGGCATATGAAGTACACGCTCCTTGCTGTCATGCTGCTCCTCGCTGGATGCGAAGATCAGTACCGTTACCCGTGCCAAAACCCGGATAACTTCCAGAAACTTGAGTGCCAGAAACCCAAGTGCCTGTTCACCCAAATGTGCCCCGAGTACATGGTTGCCCCTGTGTTGGAGAAACAAATAAATGCCGAACAACCAGCCTCCGCGCCTAAGCGGTGACGAAATTGAAGTCCGCATCTGGGCTTTTGTTGTCGTCACAGTCACGCTAATTCTTGGCTTCATCGTCATCATGCTGCTCTACAGCGTGACGTTCGTGACTCAGCCGATCAAGGCCATGGCGCCTATCGACCAGGCGTACACGAAGATGCTTAACGATATCGTGCTGCTCATTGTGGGCGGCATCGGTGGCGTGATGACCAAGCGAGCGGCCAGGGCGGTTGCTAACGCAGTCTCCCCAGAACCCCCAAAGCCCCCGGCACCGACCGCATCCGGCCCTGCTCCGACTGCCCCCATCGACCCCCTGCCTAACTTCAACTGGATGGGGTTTGTTAACCCGCAGCTAGACGAAACCTGGGTGCCGCCCCCACCGCCTACGACGGCGCCGGACTACATCCCGCCAGAAGCTGAGGAGATTGCCCAAGAGCGGGCGGCAGCAAAAGGAGCGGCATGATGATGCTGTTTAACCCGTGGGTTATTGTTGGACTGATTTCGGCGTTGGCCGCCGTGTTTACCTACGGGCACCATGTCGGATGGACGTCCCGGGATGACGAAGTAAAGCTGGAAATTGCAGCCGCCAACGAAACGGCCCGCAACGTCGAAAAGTTCATGAACGAGAAGTTGAACAAACAAGCTGAACAACTCAAAAAGGCCAACAATGAAATTGCTCAAAAGACTGGTGCTCTGTCTGCTGCCAATGCTGCTGGTCGGCTGCGGCTCCCTACGCAAGCCTGTCCCACCCTACCAGCCGCCCCAGATGCCCCCGCTCCCAGCGGAGATAGCGGAGAAAGAGCCAGTGACATTGAGCGACAGACTATCGAAGCTCTTATCGCCATCGCAGCCGACGGCGACCGCGCAGCCGCCAAAGCAAACGCCTGCATCGACGCCTACGAAGCCGTCAGAAAACAAATAAATGGGGGGCGCTAGGGTGATGAACCGCCTTGGCTGCAACATACGCGGCATGGGCTTCTTCTGCGGTGTTGAAGTACCCAAGATGGATGCGCCGACGATCTACGGTGATGGCCGCACACCACTTTTTGGTTTGCTTCGGTTTGGTTACGCCCAGCAAGCCACACGATTTATTTTGGCAGTTCGCGAATTTTTTATTGTGGCTGTTGATGCGATGGTCAACAAGACGCAAGTTTTCAATTCGGTTGTCCGTTTTAGTGCCGTTAATGTGGTCAATGACTCCATCCGGCTTTACTCCATAGACAATTTGCCAAGCAAGCCGATGCGCATAGTGAAGTTTCCTGCTAACCCGGATGACGATGTATCCATCCTTACTTGTTGTAGTGATGGCTTGGCCCGGTCGTTTGGCGCGAAAAAACAAACCCGTGGCACGCTGGTACTCCAGTCCGCTAAAATCAATCTCGCTCATGCTGTTGCTCCCCTTTTGCAATGGTCTGAGAAGTGGCGGCTCGGTGTTGGTAGCACCGGGCCGTTGCGCCATTATAGGAGCTTAAGCCATGGTCAACGCTGAACAACTCAAAAAGCTGGGGATCGGCCCCCAATGGGTTGACGCGCTCAACAGCACCTTTGATCGGTTTGGTATCGCCACGCCAGAGCAGCAGGGTGCGTTTATCGGGCAGTGCGGCCACGAATGCGGGCACTTCAAAGTCCTGGAGGAGAACCTAAACTACCGCGCTGCAACATTGATGCGGCTCTGGCCCAGGCGGTTCCCCACTTTGGAGGTTGCCAACCAGTACGCTGGCAACCCCAAGAAGATTGCCAACATGGTCTATGCTAACCGGATGGGCAACCGGGACGAGGCGTCCGGGGATGGCTATCGGTTCCGTGGGCGGGGTTGTATCCAGCTTACAGGGCATACCAACTACCACCACGCCGGCAAGGCTCTGGGGGTGGACTTTGTGATGGAGCCCGATCTGGTTGCCACGCCCCAGTATGCAGCTCTGACGGCGGGCTGGTTCTGGTCAACCCATAACTGCAATGCGTTGGCCGCGGCCAGTAACTGGGTGGGGCTGACTAAAAAGATTAACGGTGGGACAATAGGGCTAGACGACCGTATCCACCATACTCAACTAGCGTTAAATACGCTGATGGCTTAAAAGGAAATCCAATGCCAACCTCTTCAACACCACTTCTTGGCCTAGCACTGCCAGTAACGGGCGAGTTGGACGGCACCTGGGGTGATACCGTCAACAACAGCATTACGTCGCTGGTGGATTCGGCAGTTGCTGGGCTTTCAACGATTAGTGTTACGTCAGCTAACCAGGCCTTAACATATACGGCGCTGACTTCAAATCAAGCAAGAAACGCGTCTTTGAAATTTACGACGACAACAGCTGCGCCATTTGCTGTTTATGCTCCGCCAAATTCAAAAACGTACGTTATTCAAAACAGTACCTCGTACACAGCCACGATTTACAACTCAACAGTGGCTGGGAATACGACGGCTGCTGGCGCTGGGGTAGCTATTCCTGCGGGCAAGACCATGACGGTTTGGTCCAATGGCACCGACTTTTTGGTGCAAAACAGCCATGTGATCGGCACGGTAGTTGGGGATGTTACGGGCAACGTGACTGGAAACGTAGCTGGCACGCTAACTGGAACTATTGCATCGACCACCACTGCAACAACGCAGGCTCCTGGAACCAATAACACCACTGTAGCCACAACGGCGTTTGTTGCTGCAGCTGCTACGGGCGTGACAAGCCTAACGGCTGGCACGGGGATAAGCGTCAGCGCTTCTACCGGCGCGGTTACCGTGACCAACTCTGGCGTGACAAGCGCTGTTGCCGGGACGGGCATTAGTGTTAGCGGCGCTACTGGCGCAGTGACATTCACCAACTCTGGCGTGACCAGCCTGACGGCTGGTACTGGCATCTCTCTCAGTGGGGCTACGGGTGCTGTAACCATCACCTCTTCTTCTGCATATGTCGGCCCAACCGCTCAGGTCTACACCACCGCAGGCTCTTCTACTTTCACTATCCCCACAGGAATTACCAAACTTAAAGTGACGGTGGTAGGCGGGGGCGGTGGGGCTGCTTATGCTACCGGCCCATGCAGTTGCACTCAAGTTGCAGGAGGCTCTGGAGGTACTTCATCTGTTGCTTCTGGAACTCAAACTATTACGACCATATCTGCAACCGGTGGCGCGGGGGGGCCGGCAAGCGGAACTGCAGCATCAATTGGTGGTTTGGGAAGCAATGGAGACATTAATAGCCGAGGAGGTGTATATGGATCATTGCTATCGCAGACGTCGGCTTCTGGAGCGCTTTTGGGGGCGGGGGGGCAAAGTGGTTCAGGTAACGCGGGCGCTTCAGGCGGCGCAGCAATTAAATGGCTTACCGGCCTCACTCCGGGGAACACGTTAAGTATTACTGTTGGCAATTTTGGATCATCAGGTGCGACGGCTTGGCGTGGCGGTGTTGGTGTTGTTTTTATTGAATGGTGATCTTCATGCAAGCACTTATTGACACTTTGGACCCCCGCAAAACTGGCTACCGTGTGGCGCAGGTTGTCCCCGATGGGGAGACTTTTCCTGTGGCTGACACGCTGTTTTGGACTGCCTGCCCCGACTATGTGCAAGCAGATCAGTATTGGTACGACCCATCTGACCAGCAGTTCAAGCCGATGACAGAAGCAGCTCCTGTCCAGCCCACGGTTGAAGGGGCGCAGACGCTATGACACAGGCTGTCAATCCGCGTTTCACCGTTACACAGAACGGGACAACGCTTGCCATCTACCATGCCGATACTGGGCAGGGGTTGCCGCAGCACTCCCACGAGTATTCCCACCTAACCATCTGCACGTCAGGGCGTTGCATCGTCCGCAAGGAAGGTAGGCAGTTGGAGATGACCAAGGATACCCAGCCTGTGAATTTGGTGGCTGGTGAGTGGCATGAGATTGAAGCGCTGGAAGATGGAACCGTGTTCGTAAACGTGTTTGCTGAAGGAGCTTACTAACATGGTTGAACTCTTTAGTGGCGGCATTCTGGGTGGTCACGCGGGGCTGGCAAATGTTGCTCTGCCTAGTTAAACATTGCACTGCTGAACGCGCTTGATTGGATAGCCATGCCGCTAAAGAAGCTCACACTCAAAGCCGGGGTCAATCGGGAGAACACTCGATACACCAACGAAAACGGTTGGTACGAGAGTGACAAAGTGCGTTTTCGCCAGGGTACGCCTGAAAAGATTGGCGGCTGGGCGCGGATCTCGGCCAATACGTTCCTTGGCATTTGCCGGTCACTGTGGAACTGGGTAACGCTTGGTGGCGCCAACCTGCTGGGGCTTGGAACGAACCTCAAGTTTTACATTGAAAATGGCGGGGCGTATTACGACATCACCCCAACAATGCCGGTAGTGACATTGTTAAATCCATTCACAACCAACACCGCCACCAACTCTGGTGGATACACAACGGTGACGGTGACTGATGCTGGCGGTGGATACCTGAACAATGACTTTGTCACATTTACTGGTGGCACAGCTGTTGGCGGGGTAACCGTTAACGGCGAATACCAGATCACCAAAACATCAACAACAACCTACACCATTTTGGTTTCTGGAACAGCGTCTTCCAGCACAACTGGTGGCGGTACTGTGTATGCCGTCTATCAAATCAATACTGGCCCAGAGTTGGTTGCGCCAATCACGGGCTGGGGCGCTGGCTTCTGGGGCTCTGGAGCATGGGGTATTGGAACAAGTTCCGCCGAAGCTATCCGCATTTGGAGCCAGACAAACTTTGGCTCTGACTTGCTATACGCACCCCGCGGCGGCCAGATCTATTACTGGAGTTCCACGATTGGATACCAGGCATCAACCGTCACGATGACGATTGCATCGCCGTGCGTTGTTACGGGAACAATTGCTCTGGCCAACAACACGCCAATTATTTTCCAAACCACGGGTGCATTGCCCACGGGCCTTTTGGTGGGCACGACGTACTATGTTGTAAACACGGCTGGCGTGACATTCAACGTTGCTGCAACTTCTGGCGGAACGGCAATTAATACTAGTGGCACGCAATCTGGGGTTCATTCAATCTCTGCCAGAGGGATTCCGTTGACCAGCCTCAGCGGAGGAAGTGATGTTCCTATCATTCAGGAATTCATTTTTGTATCGGATACAAACCGGTTTATTTTTGCATTTGGCACTAACGATTATGGAAGTACCGTTCAGTCAAAGATGCTGGTTCGCTGGTCTGATCAGGAATCCCTGACTGATTGGACGCCTGCGGCTACCAACCAGGCCGGCAGTGTTTTGCTTTCGCATGGATCTACGGTTGTAACATGCCTGCAAACCCGCCAGGAAATTGTGGTGTGGACGGATTCGACGCTGTATTCGTTTCAGTATGTAGGCGCTCCCGCGGTGTGGCAAACCCAGCTGCTGGGGGACAACATCTCGATTGCTAGCCCTAACGCCGCAGCTGTTGCGTCTGGCGCCGTGTACTGGATGGGTGTGGACAAGTTCTACAAATACGATGGCCGCATCCAGACCCTGCGTTGTGACCTTCGCCAATTCATCTACGGCGACATCAACCTTCAGCAGGCTGACCAGATTTTTGCCAGCACCAATGAAGGATTCAACGAGGTTTGGTTCTTCTACTGCAGCGCCAACTCAAACACGGTTGACCGCTACGTGGTTTACAACTACTTCGAAAACAACGGCGAAGGGGTTTGGTACTACGGGAACATGGCCAGGTCGGCTTGGCTGGACTCTGGGCTAAGGGATTACCCTATAGCTGCTACGTATATCAACAACATCGTGAACCATGAGTATGGTGTTGATGATGCTGCCACGGCAATCCCAGCATCGATCTATGCCCTGATTAGCTCATCGGAATTTGACATCGATGATGGGGATCGGTTTGGCTTTGTGTGGCGGATGCTGCCTGACGTTACGTTCCGCGGATCGACGGCCACCAGCCCGCAGGCTACGCTGACATTGATCCCGATGCAGAACTCGGGCTCAGGGTATAACAATCCGACGTCGGTTGCCGGAAGCGACAATGCTACTGTGGTGAGGACTGCCACGGTTCCCATCGAGCAGTTCACCGGCCAGGTTTACGTTCGGGTTCGAGGCCGCCAGATGATTATTCAGATGGAGTCTGACCAGCTGGGATGCACCTGGCAGATGGGCTCACCTCGAATCGACATCCGCCCGGATGGCCGCAGAGGTAACACATGACGTTGATCGTCACCACCGAAAACGAGCTGCTGCGGGTAGCTCCGCCAAACCTGCCATTGGCACCAACTCAGTATGACTCGCGGTATCACGAGCAGTTCAACAATGTCCTGCGCCTGTACTTTAACCAGCTCAACAAAATCGTGGGGCAGCTTGTGGCCAACACATCAACTCTTCCCGTATCAATTGATGGTACCAATACCGATGCGTTTGGACGGCTACGTGTAAGCCAGCCTTACACGTTGTTTGACAGCCAGAACCGATATGCGGCGGACACCCAGTTTGATACCAGCACAGCTACTGGCGGTTCGACAACATACCTGTCGAACGAGTCCACGTTGCGCATGAACGTGACTACGTCGTCTGGTTCTGAGGTGGTGCGCCAGACGTTCCGCAGCTTCCCGTATCAGCCTGGGAAAGGGCTGCTTTGTTTGGCAACGTTTGTAATGAACACAGCCAAGACGGGGCTGCGTCAACGGGTTGGCTACTTCAATACCCAGAACGGCGTGTTCTTCCAACAGGCCGACAGCACCAAGTCGTTTGTGTTGCGGTCCTATGTAACGGGTTCTGTGTCTGATGCCAGGACGGTCAATCAATCAGACTGGAACGGCGACAAGCTCGATGGCACCGGCGCGTCTGGGTTGACGCTGGACACTTCCAAGGCACAGATTCTGTGGATGGATTTTGAGTGGCTGGGCGTAGGCTCGGTACGGTGCGGCTTCATTATTGATGGCCAATACATTGTTTGCCACACGTTCCAAAATGCTAACGACATCCAGAACGTGTACATGACCACTGCCACGCTGCCAGTAAGATACGAAATTACTAATACTGCAGCGACGGCATCGTCCTCAAGTTTGAAGCAGATTTGCTCATCCGTCGTTTCGGAGGGCGGTTATGAGCAGTATTCGCCGGGTCATATTGCGCGGCGCACAACAACGGTTACAACAATTGGCTCTACATTCAAACCGATTGTTTCTATAAGACTGGCATCCACATCGCCTGGAGCGGTGATTGTTCCTGGACGAATCCAGGTTCTGCCAACAACCAGCCAGAACTACGAAGTGGCATTGGTAAAAAATGCAACCTTGACGGGCGCGTCGTGGGTCACGATGCCAACGGACTCAAACGTGGAGTATGACGTTTCCGCCACGGCCATCACTGGCGGAACAATTGTTCAGACAGATTATGTGTCGTCCAGTGGCGCTGGCGGCACGGTTCCGTTGGTTGACCCGGCTGGTTACAACTGGGCGCTCCAGCCCGGGGTTTCGCTTGCCGGGGTAAGCGACATCATTTCAATCCAGATTAGGACTGTTTCTGGCGCGACCACGGGTGACGCGGTTGGCTCTTTATCCTTCTGGGATCTCACCGCATAATGGAACAAGTTCCAGCTAAACCCTGCCAATCATGACACCTGCTGAAATCCTTGAAGTTGACGCTAAGCGCAACCACCCGCCCGGAACCAAGGCTGGTAACTTGATGGCAATCATCAATGAAGAGCTACGCGGGAATAGTAAATTGGTTCAGCAGGGCAATACGTTGATTTTGTTTGGTAACGCCGGCGGTGTAGGGAACGCTGAATTCCACTGCTTTAATGCAGACACCCCTGAAAACCTGGCCAAAAATGTGCTCAAGTTTTTTGAGATGCTGCAAAAACTTGGCTACAAAACAGCATCAACTCCCTACGAAAACGCCAAAATTTCAGACCTGTTCAAAGCATTTATTGCTCCAAAACATGAAGTCAAAATTGACAAAAAAGATGGCCGCTACGTCGCCAAAGTGAGGCTGTAATGGGATACTTAAAAAAGATGGGTCCAAGGTGGGATGATGCAATCATCCAACCGGTTGTCCAAACAGTCGAAAAGGTTGTTGAGGATCCAAAACTGCTGGCGGCAGTAGCTATTAGTGTTTTTGCTCCCGGGGTTGGAACAGCAATTGGATCTGCGCTTGGACTGGGCAGTGGAGCCGTAGCCACTGTTGTTGGCAACACAATTGTCAACGCGGCAATTAATGGCGGGGATGTTGAGAAGGCACTTATTTCAGCGGTCATTCCTGTTGCTGGCGCTGAGGTGGCAAGTGTTGCCACTACTGCGTTTGCTGACCTTGGGATGAGCACTGCGCTGGCGGATGCTGCTGGTAAAGCTACAGCAAAAGCCGTGGTGGCTGAAGTAACAGGGCAGGATCCTGCTCAGGCATTCCTTACCTCTGCAGTTTCGTCTGGAGTAAACGCAGCTGCTGAAGGAATTGATGCTTTTAAGGAGCTGCCCAAACCTATCCAGCAAGCAGCAAAGGCTGGTATCACCTCAGAACTTACTGGCGGCGATGGTGCCAAGGCCGCGACTAACGCGCTGGTTTCGTCAGGCATATCGTCGTTGAGATCGGCGTTGAAAGACGATACGCCAACTGCCAGCAAAGAAACGCCCGTCGTTGCCGATGCAGGCATACCGCAGCAGCTGGTAAACGCTACTGAGGTCGATGACTCACAAACCTTTGACCCCAACACATTCGAAGTTGCGGAGGCGCCAACATATACGGCTGATGCAACTGACACGGAAATTCCAGAATTCGAGCCGCAACAGATTGAGCCGTCAGCCGCTGATTTGGAAGCGCAAAAAGAAGGCTGGCCAGGCGATTACACCAGGCGAGTTTTTAACGGGGATATTGCTGCATACAAAGATGAAACAGCAAAACGTCTGGGATGGCCAGACGACGCAACCCGGCAGTACGCACAAGCAAATGGATTTGGCAACGAACCGTTTTATGCATTGCGTGCAATGCAGGAAGCGTCTGACAAAAAAGGTCTTCCGGCGGTTGCTCCAGAGCCCGTGGTAACCGCGCCCGTGCAGCCCCAGACCGAAGTCGAAGCAACAGGGTTGCCGTCAATTGCTGGAACCGAAAAGCCAGTCGAGCCAGCGCCTGTAAAAGTGGAACAAGTTCCAGAGGAAACGAAAGAACCTGGGCTGCCATCAATCGTGGAGCAGCCTGCTCCAGCAGTGGAGAGCGAAGAAGAGTTGTATGCCAGGCTTCCTCCTGAAATAGTTAAAGCGTTGAAAGAATTGCAAACTAGCAATGAAATGTTTTCTAACATTTCGCCAAACACAGATTTGCCTGTTACGGAAAACACAACAGAAAATGTTGAACCAGCTCCAGTTGAGCCAGTAGCGCCGGCTTCAGTTAGGCCGGAAGTAGCGGAAATGCCGCGGGCTGAATTTCCTGAGCCAGGGGCAATTGTGCCGGGCGATGTTGGTCAGTCAGATCCAGTAGCTCAAAGATTTGGATATGATCCAGAAAAGTACCCGGTGCAAAACTTTGGGGTGCCTGCTGATCAGAATATAAATTCCTATCAGCAAACGCTGAAGGAAATCTATGACAACGGCGGCCTGACATCCCAGTGGATGCCCAACGGCGATGGCACAAACACGATAGTTAATGATGACGGCAGCACCGTCACTATTAACGAGAAAAACGAAATTATTTATACAACCCCGGCTACCGATAATCAGCCGGCAACAACGCCTGCGCCGGCAAAGCCAACGACACCGAAACCTGCGGCACCAACGATTGGCGGGACAATGGCAGCGTCTGGCTCGACCAGCACCGCGCCCAAAGGGGACATTAGTCAGAACATAATCAATGCGGCGGCAGCTGGGCTTTTGACTGCTGGTGCAGTATCGGCACTTGACTCGCTGACAAGTGGGACGCCGCAGCAGCAGGCTGTAGCCAGGGACGTCCTTAAAATGGACTGGAACCAGCAGAATGTCCAACCAGTCCAGCGCGGGATTGCGTATGGCCAGCAGTTTTTGAACCCGAAGTTTACGAAGGTAAAAGCAGCGGCTGGTGGTTTGATGTCTCTGGCCGGTGGCGGTATGCTTGGCTCCTACTCGGACGGCGGCAGATTGCTTCGCGGCCCGGGTGATGGCATGTCTGACAACATCCCTGCATCGATTGCTAATAAGCAGCCGGCGCGGCTGGCTGATGGGGAGTTTGTTATTCCCGCAGATGTGGTGTCACATTTGGGGAATGGTTCAACGGAAGCTGGGTCGCGTGTTCTGTATGAAATGATGAACCGGGTTCGCAAGGCTAGGACGGGCAATCCTAAGCAAGGCAAGCAGATCAAGCCGCAAAAATTCATGCCAAAATAAGGAAGCATCATGGCACTTTTGACTTCTCCTGGGACGAGCGCCACGCCGACGACGTCAGTAACGACGACGCCAAGTCCTGACGTTCAGCCCTACGCGCAGGATGTACTGCAAAAAGGGCAAGCGCTTATTGATGCTGGAACCCCCGCGTACACAGGTAAGATGACGGCGGGTACGTCAGACCTACAGAACCAAGCATGGCAAGGGTTGTCTAATCTGACGCTACCCAGTTCGTTGAAAGAATCCGGTTCGCGCTTGGGTGACCTAAGCCAGCAGGCATCAAACTACCGATTTGATCCGTCAACGGTCACCACGTACATGAACCCGTACATCCAGAATGCGCTAAACCCGCAGCTGGAGGAGTTGCGTCGGCAATCGCAGATCAACCTGCAGCCGTATCTGGCCAAGCTAACGCAAGCTGGTGGTTATGGTGGTGGCCGGGAAGCTATTTTGAGAAGCGAGGCCAACCGTAATTTGCTGCAAGAGCAATCCAAAGTAACGAGCCAGGGATACAAAGACGCCTACGACAACGCCATGAAGGCGGCGCAGTATGCGTCTGACCTGGGGCTTAAAGGGATCACGACTGGAATTCAAGGAAGCCAAGCGCAGGGCAACGTTGGGGCTCAGGAAGCTCAATACGGGTTGCAAAACCTGCAGGCGCTGTCCACGGCAGGCAAGACCCAGCAGGAACAGGAGCAAGCTGGATTGAATGCTCAGTACAACGAGTTCCTGCGCCAGCTCAAGTACACGCCCGAAATGTTGAAGACTCAGGCAGATCTGATTCGTAACATGCCTGGAGGCACAACGGTTAACACGTACAGTGCCCAACCCAGCACGCTGCAGCAACTGGTTGGCTCGTCGGCAGGTGTTGCATCGATTGTCAAGAACATGAAGGAAGCCGGCATAACGCCGGACGTCATTGCAAAAACGCTAAAGTCGTTGGGTATTAATTTCAATTCTGGAGATACCTACAGTACTAACCCGAGCGACTATGCAAATTTCCCGGATTACATCGGAGGAACTCCTGGAGCCGATACAGTTAATCCAGATGATTATGCAAATTTCCCTGATTACATTGGTGGCGGGATCGATACAGTTCTTCCAGAAGATTACGCAAATTTCCCTGATTACATTGGCGGGACTCCTTCGAGGGATGAAGAATGAGCGAAGCATCACAAAACCTGATTGAAATTCAGTCGCTTCTGCAAAACCCGACTCGGGTTTCAACGCTGGATTTGATGAACTACGCCAACGGGTCCAACCCGGCGGTGCCTTCATTTCTTGCGCTCATGGAGCTGAGCCGACGTAGCCAAATTGAAAGAACGTCGCAAGACTTCAATGGCCCGCAGGCGTCGGTAAAAGACCAGACCATCGCCGCGCTTACGGGTCGGGGACAGCCCCAGCCAGCCAACCCAACGTTGCCGGCACAGGGCGCGAGCTTGGCTTCTGCGGCACCGATGGTTAACCCTACCCAGGCACCTCAGCAGGTTAACCCCACGCAAGCGCCCCAGCAGGTGAACCCAACGGCGACGCCGATGCAGGCGGCTAGCGGTGGGTTGATGTCCATCCCTGTCAACAACATGTTCAAAGCCAAGAGCTACGCTACTGGCGGAATCGTGGCGTTTGATGGGGGCGGAAGCACCAACGATGAGTTTAGGAAGTCCGAGCGGGAGTACCGCCGCGACCTGGAAATGATGAGGCCGGACTCTGATAAAGAGCCCCCAATTAAATATCCGCCCCGGGCCACATACAAGCTGGGCAATCAAACGATCCAAGGCCCGCGCAGCCAAGAGGAAATCTTTGCTGGCCTGCCTACGATCCCGCGTCCGCAAGCCACCCGTCCTGAAGACATGACTGTTGAGCAGGCAGCGGCACGGCAAAAGGAAATCCAAAGGGTTGCCGGCGTGTCCGAAGACCCATATGCCGAGGCAAGGGCATATCAAAAGGGCATCGAGGAGCGCCAGGCTGAAGAGCGCAAGGGCAATGCACTCGAACGCTTGATGGCCCAGGCTGAGGCCTTTGCTACGGCTGATCCCACCAAAGGGTTTGGCTATCAAGCGGCGGCAAGCTCAAAAGCATCCCGGGGTTTGGAGGCTGAGCAACGCGCTATCCGCGAAAAGCAAGACGCTCTTAATCTGGACTTCCGCCGTAACCTGGCCAAGGAAGACGATGCTCGTCGGCGCGGCGATGCTAATGGCATTACTGCGGCGCTTAAGCAGCAAAAAGATGACCAGGCTGCTTATGACAAGCTGGAGATGGATTACCAGCGGTTGGAGCAAGGGCGTTACACAACGGCGGCAAACATTTATCAGGCCGAAGCCACTGCTGCCAAGATGCCGATTGATATCTTCCAAGCGGATACAGCTCGCCGTAATGGTGAGTCATCCGCAGACTATCACAGGCGGATGGCTGCAGTCTCCGAACGCAATGCTGCGACTAATGAAGCGCGTGAAAAGCGGGAGGATGAATCTAAGCCTACGGCTGATGAAATTAATCGCAACCGCATTTTGGCGAGAGTATCCCAAGACCCAGTCGTCAGACAGTTGTCAAAGAGCATGGAAGGCCTGGATCCTTCAACCCCTGAGTATCACCAAATTGAAATGGCTATTTACAACAGGATGAAGGCCTACTTTGCGGGGTTTGAACATTTGCTGCCGCCCAAACCCGAGGCGGTTGCGCCGTTGCCTCCAAGACCAAGGACAGGATTCTTTGGTGGTCGTCCTGCGCCAGCTCCAGCTCCAGCTACAATTCCGCCTGGGTGGACGGTTCAGGTGCAGCCATAAGGGAAATTAAATGCCTACATTTGTATTTACCGCGCCGGACGGTAAAACCTACACGGTTAATGGACCTGAAGGTGCGACGGCAGATCAGGCATTTGGCATTCTTCAACAGCAACTAAGCGCACAAGCCGCGGCACCAGCCGCTCAACCACCTGCTGCCCAACCGCCAGCGGCAGAGCCGCAGCCTGGAGCAGCGCCGCAGGTCTTTAACGCCCAAGATTATTTGGAGGCTGTTGAAAAGCGCAAATTAGAAAACCCGGATCGTTCCGCTGGTGACATTGCTGTAGATGTCGGCATCACATTCCTCAAGGGCGTAATTGGTTTGCCGGAGGCTTTTGTTGGCTTGGCAGATATTCCAACTGCTGGCTACATTGGCAAAATTCTTGAAAACGCAGGCTTCAAACCAAAAGAAGCCAAAGCCATTCTTGACAGTTACCTGTCAGAAGCACAGCAAGCGGCCAACAGAAAGGTCAGAGAAGCTGAAGGCTTCGGAGGCACGGTTGCCGCTGCCCTGCAAAACCCAAGCGTGGTTGCAACATCGATTGGCGAGTCCTTGCCCCAGATGATTGGTGGCGCTGGCGTAGCTCGCAAGATGCTGCAGTACGGCTCCAAAGCGGCGGGTGTTGGTGCGGGCGCCGTGGGTCCAACGCTGCCAGGCGTTCTCTCACGCACTGTCGGTGAGAAGCTCGCCCCTGTCGTGGCCGGTGCCGCTGGTGAGGGTTTGTTGGGCGCTGGTTCTGCTGCGGAAGAGCTGCGTCAGGATTCAAAGACCGGTCTTCTGAGCGGCAGGGAAATCGTCTCTTCTATTGGCTCCGGTGTTGGTACGGCTTTATTCGGCCTGGCCGGTGGCCGCTTGGCCCAAAAACTTGGCTTTGACGACATCGACACTTTGCTGGCGACTGGCGTGTCAAGAGGCCCGGCAAAATCGGTTGGCGACTTTGCCAAGAAAGCCGCCGCTTCTGGTGTATCGGAGGGTTTGTTTGAAGAGATGCCGCAGTCTGCGCAAGAGCAGATGTGGATGAACTACGCCACTGGAAAGCCGCTGATGGATGGCGTGCCAGAGGCGATGGGCATGGGCCTGGTGACTGGCGCGGCCATGGGTATTGGTGGCGTTGGAGCTGGCTCAGCACTGAACCGTCTGCGCCGTGGAAGAGATGGTACAGCCGAGACTGGTGCTCCTCCCGAGCGGATAGAACCTACCGGCCTGCCTGGACTGCAAACACCGCCCGCTGGTCCTGCACCGGCGGCTCCTCCGACCCTCGAAGACCAGGTTAACGAACTGCTGCGAACCGCGGAGACCCCGCCTGCAGAGTCGGCAACCCCGGCAACAACTGCAGCAGAAGAAGCTGCACAGGATCAAAACGCTCTGCTCGAAGAGCTGCGCGTCATCATGGGCGGCGAGCCCAGAGTGGAACAAGTTCCAGCAACCCCAGGAGAAACCATTGGCGCTCAAGCCCCTCAAGCCATCGAAGCAGAAGCGCAAGGACAAGAAGCTCCCGCCGCCGCCCCAGCAGTAAACCAAGAACTGGAAAACCGGTTCAACGCTGTTGTTCAGTCGTACCGCGATGCCGGTATGGATGAGAACGCCAGGCTGACAGAAGCCGGGCGCAACCTTGGCGGCAAGCCTGGTGAGTTGACCGAGCAGCGCGTTGCCGATGCTGAGCAAATTGCCAGCAGGTTGATCAGGCAGAACAACCTCATCAAAGGGGCTGAGGCCGGGACCAACGAGCCGGTCGAGCCGCGCATGCGTACAGTTGCCGACCTGTATCAAACGAAGTATGAAGATGCTTCGGGTGATGTTGTGCCCAAAGATGTCCAGCAAATGGTTCTGGACAAGGTCAATGGCTATGTCAAGCAACTTGCAGACAAAGGCGTTCAACTGGAAGAGGTTGATGCCCGCTTTCCAAAAGATCTGCTAGACATAAAGTCAAACATGATGAGGTTGACGGGAACGTTTATGCGTTACGCCAACCAGCTCAAAGCGGTTACCAAAGATTACAAGCGAGCCAACTTTGCTCAGTTTGAGCAGGCCGAGCAAGATCTTGGGCAAATGCTTGGCGTTGACCTGCGTGAGATGCGCGAGCCAACGCCCAAAAAACCTGAGCAGTTGCTGAGCGAAGCAACGGATGCTGAGCTTGAATCGGCGATGAAGGAGCGGAGTGATTCGCCAGTTTCTCAGCTGTATCCCGGAGATATCCAAGCTGAAATTGACCGGCGCAAAGCTGCGAAGCCGCAAGCCCCAGAAATTACAGTTGATGAAGCACTTGCTAAACAAGCAGATGCTTTGGACAAATTAAAAAAGGCGCAAGCAAAAGACGACAAGCTAAGTAATTCTTTGCCAACAAATGATCCTCGCTTAATTAAAGCAAGGGAAGAACTTAATAAAGCAGACAAAGAAGTAAGTGATGCTACGAAAGTAGCTGCAGATGCTATTAGTGCTCGTGAGGAAAAGACGGCCAAGCCGCAGAAGGAGCAAGCTCCGTCGGTAGAGCCAGAGGCCGCCGCCAAAGCCAAGGCTCAGCAGGATATCGAGGACGCCCTCGGTGACCTGGGTGACATCCTTGGCAAGGGCACGCGCCTGAACATCGTTCCCGAGCAAGAGCAAAAACTCATCCCCGTCCTGACCAAGCTCATGGACGCGGCCTTCCGCCTTGGGTATATCAAGTTCAAGGAAGCGGCCAGGTACGTGATGAACCTGATCCGCCAGAAGCTGGGCAAGGATGTTGCAGACGAGATCACGATTGACCACCTGCAGGGCGCGTACATCGGTATGGCCGGCAAGTATCAGGATCAGGGAGCCAGCAGCAAGAAGGACGTTGTTTCTGTTGATTCCTTGGATGAGCTGGAAGAAGCCGAGCAAGCGCCTGCAGAGGAAGCTCCTGCGGCCAAGCCTGGCATTACTGATGCCAAGGTAGTTGAGCAGCTGCGCGACCGCTTGATCGGCGGTGATGGGTTCAAGTCAATTGTCGAAGCCCGCAAGTTCATTGAAGAGCTGACTGGAAAGAAGATCGAGCCTGGCACTACTGACGCCAAGGTCGCCGACGAGGTGGTCGAGGCCGCCGTGGTTATGGCTGCCAGGGAAATCATCCAGGCAGGCCGGGCTCAGGGCCGCAGCCCCCAGGTTATCTATGACCGCCTGGTGGACCTGTATAACCGCCAGCCCAACCTGGGCGTGCGCACCTCGACCAGCGTGGCCAACCAGGCCTACTCGACCCCTGCGCCGTTGGCGTTTATCGCGTCTGAGCTGGCCGGCATCACGAACGACACCACGGTCTACGAGCCCACTGCTGGCAACGGCATGCTGGTGATCGGTGCCGCTGAGGGCAAGCTGACACTCAACGAGCTGAACGACGACCGGTTCGCAATGCTCAAGCAGCTGTTCCCGAACGCCACGGTTACCCAAGGCAATGCTTTGGAATCCAAGGTCAAGCCTGGATCGTTTGATGTGGTCATCGAGAACCCGCCGTTTGGCAAGGTTGGCGACATCAGCAACATCGACCACGACATTGCAAACCAGTCTCTGCTGGCGATGATGCCCGATGGCCGGGCGGTGCTGATCCTTGGCGGCGTGCAAGCAACCACTGAGGAAGGCCGGCGCGAAGGCTATCGCGGCAAGGCCAAGCGCGAGTTCTACTACGACCTGTACAACAAGTACAACGTCGTCGATCACTTTACTGCTGGCGGCAACCTGTACGCTAAGCAAGGAACCACCTACCCCGTTGATGTCATCGTGATTGACGGGGTGGGCAAATCGCAGCGTGACCTGCCCGCGGCTGACCTGCCGCAGCTGATCACGTCCTACGAACAACTGAAGGAGAAGCTAAATGATCGCGTGGTACCCGGAGAATCTCAACGCCCCAGCGCAACTGACAGCGGTCCTGGTACAGGCGGGGAAACTGGAGAAGAAGGAGTGGCTGGAGGCGCTGGCCGACCGGGTGGTGGATCTGGCACTGGCGGAGGACGACCCACTAGAGGCGTCCAACCTGGCGTGTCTGAAGATGGGGCTCCCCAAGGTGGACGACCCGGAACAACTGGGAGCCTCACTGGTGCAGCACAACCTGGAGCTCAGGACGTTTCTGAACCTGTCGGAGATCGCGGAGCAGTGGCCGGCCCAGGTGAGCAAACCCCTGGAGGGCGCAAAGGAAGCGCTGAAGGAGTCGGACCTGGACCTCTGGGTGGAGTTAGCGTTGTCGCAGGCGAGCGGGTCGGATCTGGATTAACAGACCGCGCTGGCCAGGAAACCGAAACGGCTGGACAAGTTACTTATAACCCGCACTCAATGGCCAATTCGGTCGGCACTCTTGTGCCCCGCGCCATGGCCGATTCGATTGAGCAGTCGCTGGCAAAGGTTGAAGCCGACAAGGGCAGTTTGGATGATTACGTCGCTACGTCTTTGGAAATGGATCCTGAGACGGTGCGCGAGTTGTTCTCCGCCGAGCAGATTGATGCGCTAGCACTGGCAATTAAAAACGCTGAGGAAGGCAAGGGCTTCATCATTGGCGACCAAACGGGCATTGGTAAGGGCCGTGTTGTGGCCGGCATGATCCGTTACGCCCTGGTCAATGACAAGATCCCAATCTTCGTCACGGAAAAGCCGAACCTGTATTCGGACATGATCCGCGACTTGGACGACATCGGCATGACCGATGAGCTGGCGCTAGACACAGCCAAGCCAAAGATCCTGATCACAAACTCTGACGCCAAGATTCCGTACACCCTGCTGCGCACGGTCAATGGCGAGATCACGGAAAACAACCTGACGCTCAAGGCGCCCAAAACCGGGGCGGCCATGGAGGGCGTGCTCAAGAAGATGCAGGCTGATGACAGCCTGGGCGATTTCAAAGTCATCTTCACCACATACAGCCAGCTGCAAACTGTCAAAGGGAAGATGACGGAGCGCATGCGGTTTGTCAGCCACTTTGGCGCAGCCAATTACATGATCTTCGACGAAAGCCACAACGCTGGCGGCGCCGGAGAGCAGCAGGCTCGAACCAAAGAACAGCGCGAAAAAGAGAAGAACGGCGAAAGTTTGGTCACAGGGCGTGCGGCGTTTGTCCGCGACTTGGTCCGCAAGGCATTCGGCACGTTCTTCTCATCGGCCACTTACGCTAAGCGCCCGGACGTGATGGATCTTTACTCCAGCACGGACATGAAGCTGGCCGTAGACAAGATCTCTGACCTGGCTGACGCCATCAAGAACGGCGGCATTCCGATGCAGCAGGCCGTGGCCAAGATGCTGACCCAAGTGGGCCAGTACATTCGCCGCGAGCGCACCTTTGCTGGCGTGTCCTACGACACCCAGGAAACAAAGGTGGACAAGCAAACTGCCGAGAACATGGCCACCTCGATGCGCGACATCCTGGCCTTCTCGCGCATGAAGGAAGCCGTCGTCAAGGGCATCCAAAAGGAGTTCGACAAGCAGGGAGCCAAGCTCGGCGAAGTAGGCGAAAGAACCAAGGTGCAGAGCGCCAACTTTGGCTCAATCATGCACAACTTGATTGACCAGATGCTGCTGTCGCTCAAAGCTCAGGACAGTGTGCGTCATGCCATCGAGCGCTTGAAGGCTGGCGAGAAGGTCGTTATGACCGTCAGCAACACGATGGGCTCATTCCTGAAGACCTATGCCGACGACATGAACCTGTCGGTTGGCGACAAAGTCGAGCTGTCCTTTGCTGATCTGTACGAGCGCTATCTTGAGAAGCAGCGCATGATCAAGATCAAGCGCCCGGGCGGCAAAGTAGAAGAATACAGACTGACTGACGAAGACCTTGGCCCTCAGCTTGTTGATGAGTTCAACCGTATCAAGGAGTTCATTGCGGGCGCTGGGTTTGGATCCGCTCCGATCAGTCCGATTGACTACATGCATGCCGAGCTTCGCAAGGCGGGGTACAAGACGGAGGAGATCACTGGCCGCGATATGGTGGTGAGCTATGAGTCTGGCGCACCCATCCTTTCAAAGCGGTCATCTGACATTCGCCAACGGGTCAATGCTGTAAAGGCGTTTAACAGCGGCGCTGCTGATGTAATCATCCTGAACCAGGCTGGTTCAACCGGTCTGTCGTTGCACGCTTCGAGCAAGGTCAAAGATCAGCGCAAGCGCCACATGATCATTGTCCAACCGGAAAAGAACATTGATACCCACATGCAGATGTTGGGCCGTGTTCACCGCACGGGACAGGTTATTGCCCCGGCTTACTCGCAGATGATGGCCGACATCCCTGCAGAGATGCGCCCGGCTGCCGTGCTGCTCAAGAAGATGGCCAGCTTGAACGCCAATACCACGGCGTCTCGCAAATCCGCTGTTACCGCTGAAGGTGCCGTTGACTTCATGAACGACTACGGCGGCCAGGTTGTGCAAGAGTATTTGCGCGACAACCCCGATGTCTACACTGCTATCGGTGGGAAAGTTGTGGTCGAGCTGGCGGAAGATCCGACCGAAGCCAACGAAGACGACATCCGCAAGTTCACTGGCTACATTCCAATTCTGCCCATCGAGCAGCAGGAAGAAATTTACAAAGACCTGATTGATCGCTACAACGAGCTGATCGAGCGCGAAGACAGCATGGGCACCAACAAGTTGGAAGCCAAAGCTAAAGACCTCGATGCCAAAACCATTGAGTCCAAGCAGATCACTGAGGACAAGGGCGATCCGTCTGTGTTTGCCCAACCCGCCTTCATGGAGCGGGTGGACGTTAAACGCACATTCAAGCCGTTTTCCAAGCAGGAAGTTCTGCAGCTGGTTAAAGAAAAGCTACAAGGCCTAACCACATCTGAGTTCCGCAATAGCATTTTGGGGAACGTCAGGGAGCGAGCTGGCGAGTATGGCCGCAACCGTGTCGCCGAAATGCAGGCGGCGCCTGAGCCAAATCCTGTGGCTATTGAGAAGTTCAAGAATGATTTGAACGCTCAAAACGCTCACATCAGGACGGTCATTGACACGTATCCGATTGGCACACCAGTTTCCATCAAGAACAACAAAGGCGTGTTCATGTATGGGGTGGTGACCAACATCGAAAACAAGGGCAAGACCAAGAACCCGGTGGCTGGCTCTGACTGGAAGATGACCTTGGCCCTGGCCAACGGCGAGGACAAGTCAATCACGGTGTCGTTCTCCCAGATTGGGACCACCTACACCCTGGCCAGGCAGGACTACGAAGTTCAGTGGCTCAACCCTGAGACGTTGCAGGCCGAGCGCATCCCGTTGATTGACCTGTTTGACAAGGGTGCAACCGTCCGCCGCGAGAAGCGTTGGATGGTGACGGGCAACATCCTGGCCGGCTACGCTGCCGTGGATAACATAGGGCAGATCCTGACCTACACGAAGGAAGACGGCACCACGGGCCAGGGCATCCTGATGCCGCGCACGTTTGACTTCGAGAAGCAGCAGAAGAACGCGCCGGTCAAGCTCAGCAGCGTGGCCAAGGTAATGGCGTTCTTCGAAAAGTTTGGCGTCAACTCCGAGGTCAGCACAGATAACGGCTTGCTAAAAATCAAACGTGTTGGGCTGGAACGCTATCGGGTCACTGTCCCCAGCTCCAAGCGTGAAGGTGGCTCGTACTTCCTGGATAAGGATTTGATCGAGCGCACGGGGCAGTTCGTAAAGAGCGGACCGTCCATGAATGTGATGGTCTATGGCGCCGGCGATGTAGAGTCGGCGATCCAATACATCATTTCGGAGCGCGAAGAATCCTTCGTGGCCGTGAGCGACAAGCAAGAGGCCCGCGAAGCATTCCAAACCCCTCTCAGGAACATCGAGCCTAGTGCCGAGATGCTCATGCAGAACCCGACGGAAGCGTTGGTGTTCGACCGCAAGGCGCTGATTGCCAAGTACAAGGAGATGCGCCAGCGTCGGGCCGCCATCATGAAGCGGTTCCAAAAAGGGCAAGCCGGCCTGTCAGAGCAGCGCGAGATGCAGCAGCTGGCCAATGAACTCCAGCAGCTGAAGGCAGAAGTCGATATGACCAAGCCAGAGAAGCGCTCGGCAAGGGACTTCTTCCGCAAGGCTACGGATGAGTGGGCAGATGGCAACATCAGTGATGACGTGTACGCCGTCATTGAAACCCTGTACAGGAAGTTCCCGTTTGTCCTGGAGCAGCTCAAGCTGTCCGTTAAGCAGGGGGGAGAGGGAAGAATTAGCCAAGTGATGGGTGAGTTCTTTGCAATGGGCCGCCTTGTCCGCCTGTACAAAGGCACTAACGGCGTTATTGATCCCATGACTGCCCGCCATGAGATCGTTCATTCGCTTGAACAGATGATGTCGGACGAGGCCTCTATGGCCGTGGTGGACGACTGGATGAAGAAGCTGCAGCAAGCAGCCAGCAAGGACAAGACAGAAGCCGGCCAAAAGTTTTTTGCTGCGGTTTTGGAGTTCATCAATAACCCCAACGAACAAACCTATGACGCAGCTACTGATGCGCTGCCGTCTATGGAGTACTACCAGTACCTGAACCCGTCGGAGTACTGGGCTGTCAATGCCGAGAAGCTGATGAAGCGCAAGCTCGGCAGCGCCTGGGATCGGTTTGTTCTGGCAATTAAGAAGATGTACGAGGGGCTCAAGTCCCTGATCGGGTTTGATAACCAGTACGTAATCCATCGCACGTTCGATGACATCATGAACGCTCGGGCGGAGCGCGTTACCAAGCGCGTACTGGCTGATTACGTTGGGATGGTGTCCATCCCCCTGGCTAACATTGACAACACCAGGCGCAACTACAAGGGCGGCCCGGCCCCACTGGCCACCTGGACGTCCCCCAACGAGTCTCGCCTGGACAACTTCATTTACAAGTACCAGGACAAGCACGTCGATACCAAGCGGATGCAGGAAGCCGTCTCAAACGAGATCGGCGACATCCAGGATGGCCTCGATACGTACATGAAGGAGGAGCTGTACCACGGGCGCGTGGCCAAGCAGACGCAGGACTTCCTGAAGCAGGAAATCCAGCCGCTGCTCAAAGACATGAAGGGTCTTGGCGTTACGCTGGATGAGTTCGAGGAGTATCTGCAAAACCGTGCGGCCCCTGACCGCAACGCTTTGATTGCCACGCGCAACGCGCAGATGCCCGACGGCGGCTCTGGCATCTTCAATGATGAAGCTGCGGCCTATATGGCCAAACTCGACCCTGAGAAGAAGGCTTCCTTCGAGGCGTTGGCTTTGGACATCGACAAAATTGTCCAAGGCACGCAGGACTTGCTGGTTGATACCGGGCTGGAGAAGCCGGAGGTAATCCAGAAGTGGCGTGACACCCAGCCGCTGTATGTGCCGCTCAACCGTGACCCGGATGAGCTGGACTTTGTGTCAAGCACCAGCGGGATGGGCCGGGGCTTCAGCACCCGCGGTCGGTTTACAAAGACTGCCACCGGCTCTCTCAAAACCGTGGTGGACATCTTTGGCAACATTGCTCTGCAGCGTGAGCGGGCCATTGTTCGGTCGGAGAAAGCCAGGGTTGGCCGCGCACTGTACGGCATGGCGATTGCCAGTCCTAACCCGGACTTCTGGATGGCGGTCAATCCGTCGGCCATCAAGAGCAAGAAGAAGCTCGTCCAGGAGTTGATCAACCTGGGGCTCACTCCTGATGATGCAGACAGCATTATTCAAGAGCCGAAGGTGCCGCGCTTTGATAAGCAGACCGGCCAGATTACGTACGAAGTCAACCCAAACATGCGCAACTCGGACAACGTGTTTGCCGTGCGCATCAACGGGGAAGACCGGTTCGTCTTCTTCAACCCTGGTGACCCGCGTGCCCTCCGGATGGTCCAAGCATTGACCAACATGGACGCGGAGCAGCTGTCCGGGATCATGGGGAAAGTGGCTGAGTTGACCCGCACCTATGCGGCGCTCAACACCCAGTACAACCCGGTGTTTGGTGCATGGAACTTTGTGCGCGATACCACGGCTGGCGCTATCAACCTTAGCGGTACGCCAATTGCCAAGCGCAAACTGCAAGTGTTCTGGGGTTCTTTATCTGCACTGCGGGCTATCTACCGTGACCTCCGTGAAAAGGGGTCCACAACCCCTGAGATGCAGGAATGGATTGACCTGTTTGAGCGCTTCCAAAAAGCTGGCGGACAGACCGGGTACCGCGAGCAGTTCAGCCGTAGCAAAGAGAAGGCAACGATCATCCAGCGCGAGCTGAAGAATCTTGATGCTGGCAACGCACGCAAAGCAGCCAAGGCTGTGTTTGATTGGCTGTCGGACTACAACGACGCCATGGAAAACGCCGTTCGCCTGTCGGCATTCAAAGCGGCTCTGGACGAGGGCTTGACTGAAGAGCGGGCTGCCAGCCTGGCCAAGAACCTGACGGTGAACTTCAACCGCAAGGGTCAATCGGGCACATGGATTGGCGCTCTGTATGCGTTCTTCAACGCGTCGGTGCAAGGCTCTGCCCGGATGGCTAAGCTGCTGGTGGATCGCACGCCTGATGGCCGCTACAAGCTGTCCAAGCACGGCAAGCGCATCATCGCTGGCGGTATCGCTATCGGGGTGTTCCAGGCATTGGCGCTGGCCATGGCTGGGTTTGATGAAGATGAGCCGCCAGAGTTCCTGAAGAACAAGAACTTGATCATTCCTGATCTATTCACTGGCAGCGGCAACTACCTGATCATCCCGATGCCCCTGGGTCTGAACGTGTTCCCCAACGTGGGCCGCACGATGACCGAGTTTGCAATGTCCAGTCGCAAGGACGCTGGCAAGCTGATGGGCCAGTTGTTTGGGATCGTCACTGATTCTTTCAACCCGTTTGGGTCGAGCGGTTTGGTACAGACAATTACGCCGACAATCATTGATCCATTCATAGCTGCTTTTGGCGAAAACAAGGACGCGTTTGGTCGCCCGATCTCGAAGGAAGCTAGGGCAACCAGCCCGACGCCTGGATATGAGCGCAGCCGGGAAAGCTCGTCGGCTTTTAGCCAGGGCATGTCGTACGCAATTAACTACATGTCTGGCGGCGGTGCGTATGGAATCGGTTTGGCCAGCCCCACGGCAGACCAAATTGATTACCTCATTGCTCAGTACACGGGTGGCGTGGGCCGTGAGGTTTCGAGGGCGGCCAGGTTCTTGGGTTCTTTGGGCAGTGAAGATGAGATTCCGCCGTACAAGGTGCCGATCCTTGGCAAGCTGTACGGTGAGACCACCACGCCTTCAGCGGTGACGGACAAGTTCTACAAGAACGTGACCAAGCTGGCGGAGCACGAGGGCACCATCAAGCGGATGCGTGAGGACAAGGTCAGCCCGCAAGAGTACAAGCAGGATCACCCTGAGACGCGGCTGATTAACCGGGCGAACAGGTTGGAAAACCAGATCAGCCAGCTCAACCGCACCATCAAGGACTTGCAGGATAAGCCTGAGACCGACTTCACCAAAGACCGGATCAAGCGGCTGAAGGAGCAGAAGAACCGGATGATGACGCGGTTCAACGAGGATATGTCTACGGCAACACAATGATGCCGCGCTCGAAGAGGAGGCCTATCGTTTTGCGATGGGCTTCCTCCCACATATCAATGCGCTCCTGCTTTGACATGTTGGAGCCCTGGTCCAGATCGGAATGGCAGCGGTAGCACAGGCTTGCGATGCGGTAATCGTGAGCCTTGATGCCCCGCCCCTTTCCGTCTCGAAGCTGGTTGGAATGAGCAGCCACAACCGTGCCGTCAGACACGCCGCAGTGCTGGCAGGGCAGCTCTCTGGCCGCGTCCAGCAGCTTACGGTTGCGGTACATCATTCTTCAGCTTCTTTCTTCTTGCGGCCACGTTTGATCGCGGCGATCCCACGTTCTGGGCGATTGGCCCTGGTGGCCATGAAGTCCTCGGCATGGTCGTAGGCCATATCGGTCAGGCCTGGCCCCAACTCTCCGCGCATGAGCAGACCAGCCATGGCAAACATGGCGGCCAGATCACGCAGGTTTTCGTCGTGCTCGCTCATGGCTCCAGCTGCTCCAGCTGCTCGGCCAAGTAGTTGTCGAGGTACTTGCCGCGGATGGCAATGATCTCGATGTCCTTGCACGCCTTGATAGTCCTGATGGCGTCCTTGATGGCTTTGTTGTAGCCAGCTTTGTAGCTGTCATCGCCGTCGAGGATCATGCAGATAGCGTCACGCACCGTGCTCGATGCCTTGCGCTCCTTGGCAAGCTCCTTGATTTTGTCGTGGTACTCGACAGGCAAGTACACACTGTATGGAACTAGGTTCTTCACGATTTCCTCCAGCTATCAAAGCTCGCCTTCATGCGGCTAAACAATTCTCGGGCTTCAGCGTCAGTCTTCAGCTCCTTGCGTGATTCGATGTTCAGGTACGAGGTGAGCCACTCGGTGCAAGCTGCCTCGGTCTTTTCCATCAGCCATTCCTTGGCGTGCAGCCATTCCCAGAAGTCAGGATCGCGGCACAGGATGCCGGCCATCTTAACTGCGTGGTCGCCTGGGAACTCGTTGCCGCGGTTCATAGGTTGCTCTTGCTCATCGAGCCGCACCATGACCACGACGTATCTGGAGCCGACAAAGTCACGCACCAGATCGTCAGGTATCTCGTCCGGGTGGACAGCCATGGTCAGGATGTACCCGTCCTTGGACTGCTTGAGCCCGGCCTTGACTGCCTCAAACTGGATTGTTGGCTCGGTCAAGGCGTGACTCCAAATAGCTCACGATGGCAAACAGGCTGTGGTTATCTTTGGACAGCTGCTCGTTGGTTTTGATCAGGACGTTGTTCTCCTCGATCTGTGATTCGAGGGCTTTCTGCAGGTGCTTGGACAGCGCCTCCCAGTCAACCACCGGGGGGGTTTGCTGAGCCTTTGGCGGGCGTCCGCGGCGCTTCTTGATCTCAGTCATCCCAGGGATCCTTTCCTTGCTGGACCGGGGCTGCAGCAGCGGGCTTCCAGGTGTTGACCTTCAGGGACACCATCGGGTTGTTGTTCTTGTCCTTCTTGCGCCAGCCATCGAGTTTGATGGTGATGGTGGGCTCGCCCTGGGCTTCCTCGATCATGGCCAGGAGAAGGTCTTTCTCGATGGTGATCTTGCCGTTCATGTCGGGGGCTTTTTCGTTGCGCTTCGTGGACGTAAAGAGCTTGCCTGTGTTGGGTTGGTCTTGATATTCCATTACTTACTCCTGTGAAAACTTGGATTTGACCTGCTTGAACTTTTCCAAGACCTCGTCATACATGGTCGGGGTTTCGTTCTTCAGGCGGTTGAAGTGGATGCGGTTGACCTTGAAGATGTTCTGCACGTCGGCCTCGGACTTGGCCAGCTGCAGGGCGAGGTCGGTAGCGTCAACGATAGCCTGCGCCCAGTCACCATCCTCGCGCTCGCGCAGGGTGATCTGCCACTCGCCTGGTGTGCCGGCGGTGACCTTCTCGACCGGCTTAGCCTCAGGTTTGGGCTCGGGCTTAGGCAGGGGCTTGGGTGCCGGCTTGGGCGGGGGCTCAGCTCCAGCAGAGGCATCAATGATGTCGTGCTCGACGATCTCCATCGCGGCCAGCCACAGGTAGCGGCGCTGGTAGGACTCCACCGCACCCAGGTTCTGGATCGGGTGAGCGCCCTTGAGGTTGGCATCGGCCATCGGGCTGGTGATGGTGATGCTTGAGCCGTCCTCGGTATCAACGATGCACAGGCGGGCAAACTCAGCATCAAAGCTCACTACGCTGGCCAGGCCAATCGAGTGGAAGATAGTCATGGTCTGGGGCAGGAAGTCGCCCAGCTCGAAGTACTTGTAGCCGGCGAATTTGTTCTCGCCAGACTTGCGAAGTTCCATGCCCTGCAGCTTGATGCGGGCTTCCATCAGTTTCTTATGGACGGTCATTGAGTTCTTTCTTGAGTAGGGACAATTCGTCGAGCAAACCGTTGATGATTCGCAGGTGCTCTTTGTGGCGGGCTTCCATCACCGACACCAGCTTCTTGAGCCGGGATTGCGTTTGTTCCATCTGGCGCAGGATGACTTCCGCCTCGTACCAGACAAAGTTTTCGGTCACGCCTTCGACCATGACTGAATCCTTCAGCACAAAAGGCGCGGCGACAGAGGGTATGTCGCTTTTGGGTTGTTCGCTCATTGCTGCTCCGGGATTTCAGTACGCATGATTTGCACGCCTTCTTTGGCGAGCATCGTCGTGTAGGTTTTCTTGCCCCACTGCTTCACGAGGTAGCTGCAGATGGCGCCACGCAGGACAGCGGGATTGATGTTTGCGTAGGGGATTTCAATCACATCGCCGACATTGGCGTTGACGTTGATGAACGGCTTGAAGTGCGCTGCGATGGCCCCGTAGGGCATCGACAGGTTGCGCTTCTTTCTCGGCTCGGGAACGACGTTGCCCCGCATGAAGGTTTGGCCATCATCGGTGATGATCTTGTACTGGCATTTGATCGCGTCGAGGAACGTGATCAATTTCTTCAGCTCTTTCTCTTGCAGTTCTTTCATGGTTGATTTCCTTCTTTGGAAGCTAGATATGCCTGGTGCTGGTCGCAGTACTTGCTCACCTGGCAAAAGTTTTCGCAGCGGGTGCGGTCGCCCTTGCGGACTTCGAGGTAAAAGTTTTCTCCTTTCTTTGCGGTCTTCTTCAAATCCTCGAGTGACACGGTTGCCTCGGACTCGAGTGCGTGGACGCTCTTTGCGCGGACGTTGCCCTCTTTCATGATGGCAAACACAGGGGGCTTTTCCCACATCTGCTCGGGCGTGCAGTAGGGCAGCGTCTCACCCAGCTCCGCGGTCAGCATCGCGTTCGAGTGCTGCGTGACGCGGTCGCGGATGAACTGCTCGCGGAACTCCTGCGTCCAAAGCTGGATCGGGATCACCTTGATGGGGGCATCAGGGTAGTTGGCTTTGACCGCGGCATCGCGGCGCGACCAGTCACGGATGATGGCCACGATCTCCAGCTTGGAAACCTTCACGCCCTTGACCTTCTCGACAAGCCAGGCGTAGATGTTGAGCTGGTGCTCCCAGTCGGCCTTCTCGTTCATCACCGCCCATGCGCCGGTTGTCTTGTAGTCGTTGATGGTGTAGGTGCCATCCTCGTTAATCAGCTGCAGGTCAATCGCGCCGGAGATTGACCAGCCATCGACCTCAGCGTGCAGGCGCTCCTCGACGATATGGTTTTCGTCCTTGCCGTGTTCGAGCACGCCATGGACCGCGGTGCCAAAGATGGACCAGACCATCTCGGACACGTCGTATTCCAGCTCGGCCTCGTGGGCCTTGCGAAGCTGCACAATGCGGGGGGAGTTGATCAGCTCGGTGGCCGACAGAGCGGCCCTGCCCTTGCTGTAGGTGGGGCGCTTCATGACGTTCACGAACGTCTGAGGCAGGTTGAACTTGTTGGTGATGATCATACGGCGGCCCCGAACGTGTCCTCAATGTCGGTGGCCTTCACCAGCTTGACCTGCTCCTCAACTTGGGAGACAACGCAAAAGTCACCGATGTAGGAGGACAGATCGACGCGGTCCATGGAAATGCCAAACTTGCGCCGGACGTGCATGAGGATGATGTCCTCGACTTCGGCTTTGGTAAAAACTATCTTCACAGGTTCTCCTTGGGTTAAAGTGAGGGGACATTATACCCACACCAATTCATGTGTTGCAAGGACTCTTATGAAATTTATTATTGGGGTTGACCCGGGGGCTCATGGAGCCATTGCCATCATGAACATGAACGGGAGCCTGGTGCGGCTGCTGGACATGCCGGTGGTCCAGGTCCAGGTTGGCAAGGCGGTAAAGACCAGGGTCAGTCCTGAGCTGCTGGCTTATGACCTGAGCTGGTACTCCGGCGAGGCGCACGCTTGGGTGGAACAAGTTACAGCGATGCCGGGCCAGGGGGTCAGCTCGATGTTCGCTTTCGGGGAGGCGTTTGGCATCGTCAAAGGGGCTCTGGCGGGCAACAATATCAAGATCAGTACTGTCACCCCAGCCAAGTGGAAAAAAGCGCTGCAGCTCGATTCTGGCAAGGATGCGAGCCGGTCCATGGCCATGGGGATGTGGCCGGCGTTTGCCGGGTCGTTCAAGCGGGTGAAGGATGACGGGCGGGCCGAGGCTGCGCTGCTTGCAGAGTACGGCCGCCAGCAGATCTGATACAGTAGCGCCGCGGTGATTGCAGTTGCCGCATCATGGTTGATTCTTGTTGAGTTCCCCCTCGCCGAAAGGTGGGGGGACTTTTTCCAAGACGCATGGGGATGTGGCCGGTGTCGCCACGCTAATCGAAGGACGCACGACGAGTCCCCAGCCGTGTTGGAAAAAAATAGTTGACACGCGTTGAAGCTGTGTTGGTATAATCCACCCAGCTAGGCGTGGAAACCTAAGCAACGAAAGCCGTTAAGTCAGACTCCGACCCCGACTGGGGTGCCGTCCTCCAAAAGAGGGTGGGTTTCCACCGGGGTCTGTCTTAACGGCTTTTTGCTTTTCGGGAACTGGACTGGTAACGGGTTAGCTCCGTGACTTGGTCTCCGTAACTTTCACAGAACGCTGCTTCATGCGAGCAGTTCAGTTCCCACCCTCCACACCCAGCCGGACTCCGCCCGTCAGCAAGCACTTGAAATCGGTGGCGCGGAAGAAAAGACAATCGTGCCGGCAAGACCAACCGGTGCGTGCGAGCGTAGTTGAGCGACTCGCGCAGGCAGGGGTGACTCGTGACAGCCAAAGCACCCTTCCCGATGACTCAACCACCCATGGTGGGTCGCCCAGTGATGGTCGGCTGCTGGTCTAAGGGCTAACCCCTAGACGGGCACGGTGACTGAGAAGCCTAAGATGATGGCCCCCCAGTCACCCGGCGTAGCTTGACTCTTGCACACATCAGATGCATTTGGTACAATATATGTGGTGCAAGCCAAACGGGTGGAACAAGTTCCAATTTTTTAAGGAGTGAGGATGAGCAAACCCATCGATATCAACAAGATCCGCATCGACGGCGGTACGCAATCACGCAAGCAGGTCTACGAGGACACTGTCACGGCGTACACCGAGGTGCTGTTGGACGGGGGGAAAATGCCTCCTGTGGTCGTCTTCAACGACGGCAAGGATCTTTGGCTGGCTGATGGGTTCCACCGCTACCATGCCCACAAGCGGGCTGCCATTCGCTCTATCGAGTGCGAAGTCCACACGGGCACCAAGCGCGATGCGTTCATCTATTCCCGCGGTGCCAACTCGGAGCACGGCCTGCCCCGCACCAACGAGGAGAAGCGCCTGGTGGTTGCCTCCCTCCTCGAAGACATCGAGTACGCAGACAGCTCTGACCGGGACATCGCCAAGATTTGCAAGGTGTCCCACATGACCGTGGGCCGCATCCGCAAGGCCATGGAGCTCAACAAGAAGCAGAAGCTCCCGCCGCCCCCGCCTGCCAAGCCCAGCACCAAAGCGCCCGAGCCTGAGCAGCCCGCGGAGGTTACCGAAGAGGATCGGATGGCAGAGCTGGCCACAGAGATGAGGGCCATCGCCGAGGAGAACGCCAAGCTCAAGGACCAGCTGGCCATTGTGGACATGGACATCGATGATGCCGCCAAAGCCCAGGTCACGACGACGATTGACGACCTGCGTGCGGAGGTCAAAGACCTGGAGATGCAGCTCAAAGCCGTGACCATCTCCAGAAACGACTTCCAGAACAAGTTTGCCGAGGCTGTGAAGCAGGTGAACTACTGGAAGAAGCGTGCTGAGAAGGCTGAAAAAGCAGCCACTGTTTGATGCGAAGCCGGGCGCTTTCCCGGTAGGAGGACTTCATGCTCTCGTTGAGACCCCACCAGCAAGA
>Ga0208005_1000012_pt1 | contig 71519 bp, 138 predicted proteins | sample DEB19_08_DNA_3_FD_184530 | JGI IMG/M metagenome (GOLD analysis project Ga0208005, IMG submission 184530) | Aqueous microbial communities from the Delaware River and Bay under freshwater to marine salinity gradient to study organic matter... | ecosystem: Environmental > Aquatic > Marine >... | reverse complement strand
ATGTAAATCCGACAGAATGTCTTTTCGTTGACTGTGACATGAATGGTTTTGTTTCGATCGGAAACCACATGCGCTTAAAAGAAGATAGTATGTCTGATAAGTCTTTTAACCCTAATACACATTACAGCGTTAATACTTATTCCGCCAAGTTTCCTTACGCTACCGCATATTTGGTTGCGTTTGCAACAGAAGTCCAAACATCTCTTACCGACCGCATACGCATGGCTTTCTCCGATTCTACTTTACAGAATATGGAGAAGTACGGAGATAATATGCGAAGATGGTCGTCTAGGATGGAATGTGATCCCGTATCCTATGTGATCTGGAACACAGATGTAATACAGGAAGAAGATAAAAAGATAAGAGAAATATATCCAAACCAGTCTTTTACAAACAAGCGGTATGGAAAAGAACGGTATATCCAAACCCTCAATGAAGCATTTCTATCAGAACAAATCCCACATAAGCAACTCGTCACAGGTCAGAAATACCTTGTGGATAAGGTAGGAGTAAATACGGTCAAAAGGTATATGTCTGATATAATAAGTTATGCAGAAATCTTTACAGGAGAGTATTCTGTAACGTATAATCAGGAGATTGAGTGGAAATGACGGATGATGCTAAGCCTTGGGATTTGATCAATGGATCAGAACGAGTTCTTGATACCGTCGCACTTGAAAGATATGAGATTTGCAAAACATGTGAACATTTTCGTCCAGTTCCAAAAACTTGTAGAAAATGTGGATGTTTTATGAAAATGAAAACAACATTATCTAAGGCAAAATGTCCAGTTGGGAAGTGGTGAAATGGCAATTCCAGAAGAGCATAAAGAAAAAGTAATGCAGTATTTTGAAACTGTAGAAAAAATAACAAATTCAAAAATAGAAGAACTTCGTAATAGTGGAATGTCTGAGGCAGATATTGCATTGAACGAATTTAATATTACAAAAAGTGCAAATGGCATGGCTGAAAAACTATTGGGATATAGTTACTATCCTTGGCCATTTGGAGTAGATGGGAATAACAATGTATAAAGATGAAGCAGTTCAGTTAATGACTGATACGATTAATTCTTTTAATCGACAAATGGCTGCACAACAAGGAATAGATTCCAAACAAATTGAAGAATATATTCTAAAGGCTCAACAAGAGTTAACATACGTCAATGGAATGCTATATGACGTACTTAAGGAAAATGGAGTTATAAATGGATGATCTAAAGTCTTATCTTATGAATTGTGATCTAGAGGATCTTACTGAAGATACCCGTGAAAAATATGAGGATATTGCCAATATGCGTAAGTATACTGAAAAGTATTGGCGAGATCGTATCGCTGCTGAAAATCAGTCTTGAGGACGACCTAAGTCTAGCCAAAACATTTCTCTACCCATAGCATCTGTTGGTGTTATGGGTTTTGATTCACATTGACAATCTTTATCTTCGCACATATCTTAATTATACGCCTTATTTCTTTTAGAGTCAGCAGAGTTTGCTTTCATAGTGTCATATCGTAAATTATCAAGTCGATTGTCAGTTTTAATATCATTATAGTGACAAACCACCTCATATTCGTTTGGAAGTCCTTTAAAGGTTTGCATAACTAATACATGTGCTCTAACGTTATGTCTTTTTTTGTTTATATCAGATAAATAAAACTGTATATAACCTTTTTTATCAGAACGACCATTGATTAGTGTTGGACTTGATCTTAATGGCCTATTATTTATAGTACCCTTTGAGGATGCTGGCATTCTTCCATATTTTTGCTTATATGTTCGTACCCTGCCGTAATTGGATACTTCATATCCCTCAAAATACCAAACAGTGCCATTGCGTAATGTGATTGATTTTACTGGTTTCCAAATTTCATTTTCCATAATACTATTGTAGCACACTATCTATTTCATGTAAATCTGAATATTTTTTGCAGATGAATGATGCATGATCTAAGAATAAAAATATAAAAAAGATAGTGAGGACGTGATTTCGTCACCCACTACCTAGGGGTTTATTTTGTACCTTGTAGGTACCCATCTATCCCAACCAAATCACAAGTAATTTTTACCCTTGTGTGTTTATCCATAGTTGATTTAAATAAATCAATAAAATCTAACACTTCTTGTTTAGATTGTAATTGTATGTTGCGAGTGTTGCCACTCATTGAGGTTAATGTTACTTTCATTTAGTTGTTCTCCTTAGAACACTTACATTTATTTATTGTTATTGTTGCACCCTCTTGGGTTATTGTTGCTAATGTATCGCAACTGTCACAGATGTAGATGTGTAGGTTATTCATTTAGAAACACTCCACTTAGAGTAGCGAACGCCACAATCATCATCATAGTAGGAAAACATTTCAATGTTATTTTCACACACTTCACAGAAAGTGTAGTAATCAGCATCATCAAAGTTGTGAGCAACAACTGAGATGCTCTCCTTGTGAGGAGTATGTCCCTTATCGCAAAGGGTAGTATTTGTAATTGTTAGTGTAGTCATTTTAGACCACCTTTCTTTTTAGTAGTAATAATCTTATTTAATTTTCTAGGAGTATCCTATCAGATACCCTGCCAAAAGTCAAGCACCTTGACGGCGTGTCGTGTGTGAGTTACCTCACAAGGTACATGTTCTCATCAAATGTGAGGATTTCCATGACCTTGTAGGTCTTGTCTTTAGGGCATATCCTATCCTGACTTTCAGGGGATACATGTCCACATGTTGGACAGATTGGGTGAAGTTTGTTAAATGTATTCATTTTAGTTATCCTTTCTTAGATACTTTCTTATTTAATTTTTCTTATAGTAGAATAATAGCACACTATTCCCCAAAAGTCAAGTCCTACCACGGCGTGTCGCATGTGATGTACCCCACACCATAAATAGGGCAAAACGGACATCTCCTCGGGGCTGTGGATAACTCTGTGGATAACTACGTATGTGATGTACGTCATATGTGAGGTACGCCACAATGTCCAATTTATCCCATTTATACCCCTGAAAATGTCAGTGGTCTATGTTAGGATACGTAGTATAAAGATAAAGAAGTAAAGGTTACTTCTAAAGAAAGGAAAACAAAATGTTTTCACTAAGTTATAAAATTCAATACTCAGAAAACGAGTTTGGTACTTGTTTAGGTGTTCTCGTAAAAGATGAACAATCTGCTAACGAAATGTTAGACCTACTCTCTCAAAAGGGAGTTATCCTAGAAACTAACTTGAAAGAGTTAGAAAACTACACACCTAGTAAGCGTGTAGTATTCGCTACTACTAGAAGTTGGGAGTAATCCTAATGGCTACTTTAGAAATTTTTGAAATGAATTCAAATGGTGCAGGTTGGGTTGCACTAGAAAATGCTTCTGCTGATACTAAGTTAGATTTAGAATTAGCAATTTTAACAAAAGCAGAAGTTAAAATGCTCTGTTTCAAATGTCACGTAGAAATTCCACGTGGTAATGTTTGTGTTAATCATAAAGACGTTAAAGGTGCAATTTACTTTGACTAAATAAAAAGTTTTTGCGTGTTGATCTTGACAATCACCGCAAAAATTGCCCGAGCCATGTCCGTTTTGTCCATTTTAAGTAAGTGTGATGAATACCACAAAAATATTTGTTAAAATGTCCGTTTTGTCCTGCGTGTCGACTTGACTTTTTGAGATTTATCTGCTAGTATTCTACTATAAAGAATTAAATAAGAAAGTCTCTTGAAAGGAGAACTAAAATGTCAGACTATCTAGACTATATGGATGAAATCTATGAGGAACTCGTTGAAGAGTTTGGTCATGAGATTGAAAGTGATTGTATCCATAAGTGATATAAATCACAGAGTGCCTACGGCGTGTCGCCTTGACTTTTCAAGGGATATCTGATAGGATACTCAGTATCAAAACTAAATAAAGGACAAATTGGCTAATGAGCCTAAGCAAATAAGTGTGAGATAAATCACAATGAGCCTTAGCAAATAAGTAGCCAAAATGTCAGCCCCCTCTGATAGGATAGCCTTATCAGTAAAAATGAAAGTCTCTTGAAAGGAGAACTAAATGTCAGCAAATGTCTATTCAATTGAAAGCCTACTTGTAGGAAAGCCTTACCACTCTCGCTCAGTAGTTGGTGAAATTATCAACGCAGAAAAACACCCTCACGCAGTTTGGTATGAGGGTTGCGAAAGTTATCTTGTAGAAATTCGTAAGCAGGGTGGCGGTTATACTTATCGCACTATCGCAGTAAAAACAGAAAATCTCTAAGAAAGGAAAACTAAAATAATGTATAAAGTAAAACTAGAAACCTTCAATGGTTCTACCTCTATTGTCAATCTATCTACTAAAGGTCAGGTAGCAGATTTTATTTCTAACTACCCTGACAAATTGCCAGCAGGTATCGCAGTAAAAATTTCTTGCGACTTGTTAGGTATCTCAGGTCGCCTTATTGGAAAGGCTAAACTCTAATGATGACTAGAAAAGACTATGTAGCCACAGCAAAAATTTTGCGTGATTACTATGAAAATAATCCTGTTGAAATTTCAGATTTCAAATATATGGTTTTAGATTTTGTTGATATGTTTGCAGAAGATAATCCTAATTTCAATGAAGAAAAATTCTTGCAGGCTGTATATGGAGAGAATTTACTAGTATGACAATGAATAGACTAATAACATCACTCGTACAAATAATGCTATGGGCACCAATTCTTTTTGGTATCTACCTAGCAATTAGAGAACAAAAGAGAATGGGAAAGAAATGATACTAGATAACGGAACACTAATCGCAATTGTAATTGCACTCGCTGGATCGCTTGGAATGATGATTGCATTTTGGAATCGTAATGTTCAACTTGAAAAAGAAATTCGCAGATTGCAAATTGCTTTGCGAACTGAAAGAATAAAAAAGTAAAATAAAAATCCTAAGCATGATTTAAAACTGCTTGAACTTTCAACTAAAATGGCCCGAGGGGTTATCCACAGGCTGTGTATAACTTTAAGTATGTGTTTAAGATCACAGAATTACGGGCATGTAATTTACGGCGTGTCGATTTGATTTCTAAAAATAAAAATGATAGGCTGGAAGCCTGAAACTAAAGAAAGGAAAAAACAATGAGAGGTTATTCTATTGTTGATTTACTAATTGACCAATACTATGCGCCAACTTCAATGAAGCGCAGATTTAATGGCGGAATAATTAACTATGCTGAGAAGCGTGAGGATACTTATCCTGCTGAGGGTTGGTTAGATTTTGCTATTAGATACCGCCCAACAGGTTCACTTAAAGATGAGTGGGCAACAGTTAGCGTGAGGGTTGAGGACTACTAAAATGTCAGACCATACTGCTAGGATTGAATTAGAAAGAAAAGAGGAAAAAATGAGTAAAATGAAAAATGCGATTGAAGCGATTGCTAATTGCGAAATGTGTAATGGGCTTGGCTATGAGGGTTGGGCTAATGGTGAGGACTTTGATATTGAGTGGTGCGATTGTAATCCTCAACACCTAACTAATGAGGATTTCTATCAAGTAGCGATGGAAGAAACTTGTATTGGTTGTAATGAGAATAAAGTATCTTGGGACGCTTTATATTGCTATACCTGCTACCTTGCTAACAACGCAGAGATAGACTATACTGAAATGGATAAACTTTGGACTACACAGGAGGCTAACTAATGGGAAGCAATATGGCAACTGAAATGGCAGACGGAACACTAGAGGATTTGGGTATCCACTTAGATATTGAAACGCAGATTGGTATCCACTTATCTGCTAATCACTATCCACCAGTGCCCAAGTTTATGGTCAAGCCTTGTATTGAGGCTATTGACGCAGTAAATGATTTAGGACTATGGGACGCAGATATTGAACTTCCTGAAGGCGTGTCATGGCGTGGATTGAATACTGCCCCTGCTCATGCTATTATTGAGGCTCACCACTTAGACGCATGGATTATCGAAAGAGAGGAATACTAAGATGGAATACACTTATGCCGTAACTAGCACTAATGATAATTCTACTAGCCCTGAGTGGGTTGGTAGATTTAGCGACGCTTTAACTGCCGTTGAAACTTATCAGAAGTTTAATGACTTTGGAGATGCCGTAGAGTATCGCACAATTAACTTATCAGAACCTAGTGGCAAAATGCACACTAAGATTTTTTATCGTAATGGCAAGGTAGCAATAAAATGACTGCTACAATATTGAATATGGATCTCAAAAAAGTCGATGTGTTCAGTGTTGATATACTCATGCCTGACGATTTAATTGGTATTGATGGCATGGTATGTGAAGTTAAAGAAATTAATTCACTTAAAGATGGTTATGCAATTTCTTATGTAGATGAATATGGCGAACTAGAGGTAATTGAAGTAAGTGATGATGCAAAATTTGATTTCTATGTTTATATAGAAGACTAAAAAGCCCCGAGGGGCGAAATGTCCGTTTTGTTACGATTAAGTAGAACCTCCCATGATTTGCTTATCTGATATTTTTATGATAAGATTATTTTATGAGACAAAAAAAGACACCTGAACAATTGCGTATCCTTATGGAATTACGCAGGTCTAATGCTGCCTCGTTTGTTAAGAGTAAGAAACACTATACTAGACAAAATAACAAAAAAATGATAGAATTAGAAAATAAAAGTAAGGATGAGAAATGAAACTAAAAAGAAGTAATGATAGGAAGGTCACTAATGCTGTCTCAAAAAATGGAAAAACCCCAACAATTGCCAACACATTTGGATTGCCTGCTGGAAAGGCTTTCTCGTGTCCTGGTGCCACTTCAGTTTGTGAGAGCGTTTGCTATGCAGGAAAACTCGAAAGAGTATACAAGGGAGTAAGAGCGGTCCTCCTGCATAATTGGGAGTTATTGAAAGACGCAGATAAAGAAACAATGGTATCTCTGCTTAATGAGATGATTGTTGATTTCAAAAGTGATTGTGAAAAGAAAGACGCACCTAAACTATTCCGCATTCACTGGGACGGTGATTTCTTTAATGATACTTATGCACACGCATGGAAAGATGTAATCGAAACTCATAGCGATGTTCAATTCTGGGTCTATACTCGTGTTAGATCTGCAGCAACAATTCTTAATGGTATCTCTAATCTATCTCTCTATTTTAGTACTGATGAAGAGAATAAAGAAATTGCTTTAGAATTAAAAACTAATGGAGTACGCCTTGCATACCTTGCCAAAAATTTTGCGGTAGGTCAAGCAGACTTAAAGGCAATGATTGGCAAGCCTGGTGCTAAGTGCCCTGAAAATGCTAAGCGAATTGCCCTAATTGACAAAGAAGGCTCAGCGTGTGTAAAATGTAGTCTATGCGTATTCAACAAGGCAGACATAGTATTTAGTGCGAGTAAAAAGTGAAAATAGCCTTATTACTTATCCTATTACTCATAGCCCTATTCCTCTACCAATAATGTCCGTTTTGCCCTATTTGTCGTGTGGTCTAAATCACACAAAAAATAGTGGATTTGGATTTGCTAAAAATCTCAAAAAATGTTAGAATTGTATTATCAACTAGAAAAAGGAGAAATGAAAATGGCAGTAGCAACAGCAACTTACAAGGTAGGCGACCTCTACACTTCACAGAAGTCAAAGGTAACAGGCACTATCACAGAAATCAAGCCAAACAAAGACGGACAAAGTGTTCGTGTAAAACTTGATGTCGCTGGAACACCTCGCTGGACAACTTGGACAGCAAAGTAATTTAGCAAACGCTAACGCCACCTGAGCAAGTGGAGGATAAACTGCTCACTTGATTTTCTATCGTAGAAATGCTATGATAGCATAAGACCCAAAAACCCAAAAAGAAAGGAAATACCAATGGCTAGAAACCAAAAAGCAATTAGCGTGAAAATCGCTACAACTAAGGTCATCAAGGCTTTAGAAACTAAATTAGCAGAACTCAACAAGAGTTGGGCTAACCAATCAGAAAACGAAGCAAAGTATGAGAAGGCAAGAGAAAAGTGGCGTAAGGAAGTTGGCAAGTTTGCTGTTGCTAACATAGCAAAAGCAGAAAACTTCCGCACTAACTATCGTTCTTGGAACAAAACTCTCAATGTAGATTTTGACCTAACCTGTAATGAAGCAGATTTTCCTGCTGAACCACAGCGTGATTTTGAGGTTCTACACCAACACTCTTACAATGAAATGAAAGAGGAAATTGAGAACGCAATCCGTATTCTCAAGATGACAGATGAGGAAGTAGTTTCTACTTCTACCTACAACGCTATCGCTAGATACTTGTAATTAGATAGGCAGGGGAGGGTATTTGACTTCCCTGCCAAAATCTAGTAAAATAATAATAAGACCCAAAAACAGAAAGGCAAGACCCAAAATGACATTAGGCGGATACACTTACCAAATTGGTGATTTATTCACAACAAGCAAAACAGGTGTTACAGGACGAATTGAAAAGTTTGTGCCACAAAGCAAAAATGTAACTCGTGTTATGTTGCGCTTAGCAAATGGACAACAGCGATTTGCAATGGTAAAAACTTACTAATTGCGAACGAAACAGGGGCAGTTTCGTGAGTGTTCTCGCCCAATGTCGTAAGTAAGAACTCACTTAGTTTTCTCACTTGCGTTCACGGCAGATCTTCTGCGAAAGTCCCCTAGTGAGATCGTTCTCGCATAACGTTAAATTGCGATACACGCCCTGAGCATGGCACTAAAAGGCTCATAATTTATGCGTAAATAATTCGGACATTTTGGACCCCCCGAGGATGTGGCCCAAATCACATTTTAAGAGGGCCTATTAAGTTGCATTTGTCAGACCCCAGTGCTATGATTATATTATTGTACAAAAGAAAGGGAAAAAATGATATCAACCGCACTCGCAATTCAAGACGCTACTGGAAGTGCCGTCACAGATTTTAGCACATTAATTATGGCTAAGTCAATTTCTTCATCTCGTGAAAATATGACTGACGAAGAATTTTCTGACGCAATGTTTCACTACTCTGCTCATCTTGCTTCACTAACAGCCTCATTAGTCACACACGCTTGTTTGACAGAAGCGCAGTTAAATGATATGCTTGAAACAATTAACGAAATGGATTCAATGGGAAAGGATATTGAATAATGGACCAAACAATGATTAATGCCACTGAGGACTATCTTAAGTCTCAAATTGCTCAAAAGGACGAACGCATTCAGCAGTTAGAGGAGCACGTGCAGCGTGTAACACAACGTGACTATGCAACACGTGGTGAACTGCAGGGAATTCGTGACGGTATGCATACATGGACAATTGAGGCCCTAGAGCAACGTGAGATTTCCCAAACCAATGCAGAAGAGATTGCAGAAATTTGTGGATTCGAACTTACTAAGGAAGTTGAAGTTGAAGTAAACGTTACTTACTACATTACCGTAGAAGTACCTGCAGGCGAAGACGTAGATTCAATCATCAGCGATATTGATTTTGATGCAATTACATATGACATTGACAAAATCACACATGTGTCATCGTCTGTAGACAATGTTGACTATTGAAAGAACTGGTAGGTCCCTTTCATCCTTTCTTTAGGATCTACCGCTCCTGGGCACGAGTTTAAAAGGCCCCTTCTCAATTCTATTCCTGGCAAAAATGCTCGGGGGGCAAAACTTTGATTTGTCAAGTTACGACACGCCTTAAGATCCTGTGATTTAAGCCACATGTCCGATTTGCCCCATGTTTAACTATCTCGATTTGCATTTGTCAGCCTGTCCTGTTATACTTAAATTAACAATCGAAAGGAAAAAAATGGCTCATGAACTCGAAACGCAAAATGGCGTTGCTTCATTCGCATCATTCCGTGAACCTGCTTGGCATGGTCTAGGCACTGTATTCACTGAAGAAAAAACTACTAGCGAAATGCTAGATGCTGCTAATCTATCTAATTGGAATGTTAGATTAGAAGATATGGAAATTCCATCTCACTTAACATCTGATAAATCTTATCAATATGTTGTTCGTACCAATCCTACTGATTCATCACAAACTGATGTTCTTGGTGTTGTTGGTGAGCGTTATCATGTATTGCAAAATGAAGATTTATTTTCATTTGGTGATAATATCCTAGACGGCGGAGGTCGTTGGGAAACTGCTGGTGCTATTCGTGGCGGTCGTGTAGTATTTGGCTCTCTTGCTCTTGAGCGTGAGACAATCCTAGACCCAAATGGTGTTGCAGATAAAGTAAAAACTTATTTGCTCATCAACACATCACACGATGGCTCAATCGCTATTCAGGCATCAATTACACCTGTTCGTGTAGTATGCGCTAATACTCTTAACCTTGCTCTTGGTGGCGTAGGTCGTAAGAAAAATGGCGTTAAGCAATCTTTCAAGATTCGCCACACACAAACTGCCAATGGTAAAGTGCAGATTGCTCGTGAGACTCTTGGTCTTGCTAATGCATACATGGACGAATTCGATAAAATGGCTCACGCTATGATTTCGCAAGAAGTTAATGCTAAGCAATTTAACGATATTGTTCTTGCTGCTTATCCAAAGCCTGAAAAAGATGCTAAGGGCGCATTGAAGAAGTGGGAAAATAAAATTGATGTTATCAATGATATTTACACTGGCGAATTCAATGGCATGATTGCTGGTAATGCGTGGGGTGCATTTAACGCTCTTACTGAACGCCTTGACTGGTATCGCTCTGCTCGTGGTGGCAATAACGAATCAATCCTTGCTGCTGCTTCTGGCTTCGATGCATCAATTAACGCAGAAAAAAATCGTCTGCTAAAAGTTGTGCAGAATGTTATGCAAGTTGCATAATTAAAAAAATTCCTGAGCATGAATTAAAACTGCTCACTTTTTTATTTTATTTTTTTTATTTGCAGATCATAAAATAAAAAACAAAAAGCCCCCGAGATGTGATTTTAATTACATTTTCATTAAGAACGTATTAAGAAGGGCTTGACAATTCCCCATGATTCCAGTAAAATAAATGTATGACCCAAACAACCTATAAGCCATATACCATAGACGAACTCGTTACTACTATTTATGAGGATAATTACTCTCATTTTGATTTTATAGAAAACATGAATGGTGGAGATTGTGATTGCCACTTATGTTTGACAATGAAAACTATCCTAAGATACTGGGGGGAATGATGGATACTATGTATTGGTCTGATTTAGCAGAACTAACTCATGAGACTCAGGTTGAGAAGTTTGGTTTCTGTACCTGCGAGGAACAGGAGGAATTCCCTTATGAAGACTGTCCACGTACAATGTTTAACTGTACTAGGTGTGGTGAGGATATAGATCTAGATCAGCACTGTGAATCCTACGATACTGTATGTAATTACTGCTGTGGCTGTGGGTGTGGGCATATTTGACATACCTGCCCAAAAATGCTAGAATTATAGTAATCTAAAAAAAGGAAAAAGTATGGATAAGAAAGCAATGCTTCAAGCAATGATTGATACTGCTTGGACTAATTACAATGAACTACACGAGGCTGAGGCTGAAACAGGCTATGACGATGCTATGGACGGCTTCGAACGCAAAGAAGCAGAAGGCTATGCTATGGGGTTATCAGAAGCATTTGCCCTAATCTATGATGAGCCTGCAAAAGATAATGTCGAACCTAACTTCCACCCTGAAGAGACATTCTAATGGGAATGCGTGATGAATCTTGGTGCTGTCAGTGTGGCTGCAGCATACCCTTCACTGAAAATGAATCTGCCATGTGTGGCGATTGTGCAACTGAGATTGGCACGGAATATGTAGAAAAACTCATCATGTTTATTGAAAACAAACTTAACGAACATGAACAAGAACTCTCTGATATCTTTGCTAAAGTAGATAGTCAGAATGGCCAATTTGACAAAGATGATTCAAGTATGCAAGACTATCATGAGGGAGCAATTGAGGCTCTTGCAATCGTACTAGATAAAGCAAAGGATATGTATAATGCGTAAATTTGTTGAGATGACAATGGATGAGTGGGAAGCAACATATAAGCCAATCCCTAATCTCATTGACCCACATGCTTCTTTTCAAAATGAAGACGGTGTTGGTATCATGTTCGAAACATATGGCGAAGAGGTAGAATTTGTCAAATCCCAGAATCCACAAAATATCTGGATGTATGGTGACGGAGATGACGGCGGTAGTTATATCTGGTCTGGTTGGGGATTTGTAAATAGACTAGGATACTTTATTACTGAGGTTCCTTTCCCTGAAGATACTGATATACAGGTTTTGGTTGGTGTACCCGTTTATTTCTGTGAGAACTGTCATGAAGAATGGGACGACCCTGAGAATGAGATTAGAGATAAGTTTCAAGATGCAGATTTGGAAAAGTGCCCAGCCTGCGCTACAATAGAAGAACTAAGAGAACTGGAGACCCTATAATGCATACAATTCACTATATTACTGTTGAGGCAGAAAGCAAAAAAGATGCCTTTGGCCAAGTCTACTCATTGTTGGAACCTAGCGATGAAGGTTATCGTATCGCAGATTGGTCCGACTGGCACGTAGTGGGTGGGGGTAGGTGGAGTGAAAACCCTAACAATCAATATAATGATTCAGAAGAGGATGTAATCTCCCATTCAGAACATCCAGAAAAGTTTAATGAGACTTTAAATAAAATAACTGAATGGCGTACACAAAACATGAAATCCTATATTGAGCGCATGGACATTAATAAATTCTTCTCTGATATCTCAGAGTTTGCTGACGGTCGTGATATGTCAGATGATAGGTTTGATATGAATCGTTACTATGTCAAACTGGCCTCTGAAATGTTAGGCAACAACTATAATCCTGATAGCCATTTCTTTGACGGTAAGGAGTATACAGCAGCCACTGTTTACCTTAAGGAACGCCTGGAAGACCCTGAAAAGGCTTCAAAACAATATTTAGTACCTGTTGACTTTCACTACTAGGAGATCTACAATGTTCGAACAATTGACTTTACCGCTGGATTTTGATATGCTTGATATCCGTACTAACGAAAGGACCCACAATGGGAGCAAGAACTAATTTCCATTTCAAAACTGAAGAAGGCATTCTAACGTTATATAGTCACTGGGGTGGAGACTCTAAAGATGTAGACCTTGCTATGGCCCTGCAGAAGGCTAAGCCACGTCTTGGTGATACAGGCTATGCATTGCGTATTGTTATAAGCCAATTGATTGGCTCTGATTGGGACTCAGAAACTGGGTTTGGAATTTATGTAGGGCCAGTTGGTGGGGAGGAAGAATATCATTACACAATGGTCGATTTTACTACTAATACTGTTATTGATACAGATTCTTCTCACACAATAGATGAATACATCAACTATTATGCTGGGGCACGAGAAGTTGGGTCGCTTCTCGTTAATTAAATAAGGATGGGGCGTGAGGTTTTTTCCTACTTTCTTACCTTGCGCCCCTCCTGCTTTTCTGATACAATGGAGGAACCATGAGATACGCTATGACTGATGAAGAGAGGGCTGCCCTCAAACTCGCAGGTATAGTTTCAGACTTAAGGCTTGACATAGATAAAGTTGGAGTCTATCTAGCGAGGGTAGCACCAATGGTATCCTATAATCGTCTTATGGTTATAGCAGAGTCAGCACAATATGAAAGAGATAGTTATGACAGACAACAACACCAATACAGACTTTTCTAAAAGATGTGCGATCCTTGCAAACTTCTGGATGGAATATCGTGATGAACAAAGTTTGCAGGATTTTATAACATATAACGATATTGGTTTGCCACTAGCATACTGCATGGATATGGATATAATCAAGTCTACACCATTAGTTGAGGCTTATGTGAATGAGTGTTTTGAATTACTTTGTGGGGCACTTGAGATTCCTGAAAATAAGTCCTATGAGTCATTAGCAGATATGCTTGTTGAGGCTGGTGTTGATTGGGCGTGATTTAGGTCACAGCCCCCGATATCAAACATTAGTATCAAACCTTATTACGAAGAGCCTTTACTGTACCAGATTACGAAGGTATTGTCAAACCCCATATCAAACATATGGTGTTATAATTATTTTATGAGTCCAAGACACTTTTCTAGAATGAATAATCCAAATGCTGCAAAACAAGAAGATAGAGATCTTGCTAATGCTTTTGTAGCCTTTACTCATCTTATAGGTTTGTCTAAGTTCTTTTCATATACCCCCGACCTTTTCAACCGCCAGGCTTGGCGTGAGGAGCATAAACTTGATCCCCGACATAAAGATCATTAATAATTTTATTTCAGATTCAGAGGCCCAGGAATGGGTAGACTATATAGACAAACATTGTGAAGATCCAAAAGTCTTTACGAAACATATAGGTCAAGCCTACGATCGAGGAGATGTTTATAGATCTAATGTTCCAAATGATTTTGCTCCTTCGGTACATCCCAAACCACTTATGGAAAAACTTTACGATTATGCACGTAGAGCCGAAGCGGTATTTAAAGAATATTACCATTACGATGGACCACATCTCTATATAGAAGGAATCAGCCTTACCAAACTAACACCTGGTTTACAATTACGAATGCATAAAGATCAGCATGGAATTCATCCAACAGTTTGCTCAAGTGTATTATATTTAAACAATGAGTTTGAAGGTGGAAAGATTGCCTATTTGTCAGAGTTTGAAAGAAAGAGTAATTTTGATCTATACACTGAGGATTTAGGTGGTTTTGTATATGATCCAGTACCAGGCGATATTACGATCTTCCCGTCTCAAACCTGGCACGGTACAACAGAAGTAACCTCTGGCAATAGATACGCTATAGTTATATGGCATACTACTGCAAAAGCCTTTTCTTTAGAAAATTCTATGTTTTAAAACAATATCAAACAAAATAAAATAATATCAAACATTATTTGATTTATTTGGGCATTTTGCTCAAAATTTCTTTACGAAGATACTTGACAAACAGAGGTTTTGCAGGTATAATGCCCAAACCTTATATATTTTTATTTGACAAATATGGATATTTGGGCTATAATCCTGCAAATGTGGTTTGGAATTGTTTGGATATTTTGTTTGGATATGAGGATAGGTGGTTTGGCATTACGAGCCGCTACGATATAAATGCTCCATTACCCACTATCCTCCACTTCACTCCACTTTAACCCCATCTAAGAAAAATATCAGTAAGATTTTTATGTGGATAACTTGTGGATAACTATGCTTGACAAACCCCTTATCCCAATATATACTTAAACCATGCCTATACATATTCCAATTTATATCAATGACAAACTGATCAAAACCTACCATATTGGACGAATAGCAGGGGATACAAACCCTGATTCCATTAATAAATATCTAGTTGTCCAGGACGATGAACTATGGAGTATGGGTAGAGAGTTTGAACATAGATATGGGGATGGAGTTGAAACCTGTATTATCAAGGGTATTCGAACCTGTGGATAACTTTACGATATACTGTACATATGGACAAACCAGAATATGATTCTTTAGGCAAATCTTGGAAAGATGCACCAGATTGGTGTGATGATTGTGTAGCAAATCCAGGAGAGAAATGTCCTGATTGTGGATATACTCATAACTGCTAAAACCAGCGGTATCAAACAGCCTTAATCGCTCTATTGACCATACGGATCAAACCTTTGCGTGTTATCTTTGAAGCATCAAATGTCTCAGTGTATCCATTTTGAGGCATATCTGACTTATCAAGGAAACCTTGGTTCCTGTCATGTCCATATCTTTCTCTTAGTGTTTTTAGTACTAGGGATTCTACGGTTCTTGCTCGATCCCGTTCGAAAAAATGCCAATAGGCAACAAGGAGCCATCCCTTGGTCCTATGTTGAGCAAACCTTTTACCTGAGATATCACTCATCCCTATTTTGATAGCCCTATGCATTGGACTATACAAAATATACAAAATAGCCTCGTTCATAATACCATTATATGCTACAATAAGAATATGCTCGATGTATTATGTTTTAGTTGTGGTGTAATGTTTAAGGTTGATTATGGGACTGATAACATTACTAAGCAATGTCCAAAATGTCAGGACAAAATGTTTGAGCAACAAATATCATTTGAAGAATAATATATAATGGCCTTGTGGCTCTTGATGATGACCCCTATGATTTATCTATATTGTTGGGATTCAAGACTTTTATATGTGAGTGTGGTAAAAAGGCTATTGGAATAGATAATAATTCTTTACCTAAATGTAGGGATTGTTGGAGTCGTAGTTGACATACCGTGCCAAATCTGATAAACTTAACCTATGGTACACCTAACAAAAATCTATACAAAAACAGGCGATGAAGGCCTTACCTCTATTGGTAACAACGAAAGAGTTGCAAAGATTAGCCCACTTATTGAGGCTATTGGGTCTGTGGATGAAGCCAACTCAGCAATTGGTCTAGCACGAACATTTGTTAATCCTTATATCTCCGCTCTTCTTGGTCAGGTTCAAAATGATCTATTTGACTTAGGGGCAGACCTCTCAGTACCGCTTCCTGCTGAGGGATTACGAATCATTGAGAGCCAGATCACATTTCTTGAAGATGTAATCGATAAATATAACTCTCAACTAGAGCCTTTACATTCATTTATCCTGCCTGCTGGACCACAAGGAGCAGTATTATTGCATAATGCTAGAGCAATTGTCCGTAGGGCAGAACGAGATGTTTGGATGGCGTTTGTGGTTCATATGTCAAATGACGGTGCTGAAGTCAATACCTTAGTACCAAAATACCTCAATCGTTTATCAGACCTGTTATTTGTGTTTGCTAGATATGCAGCCAATGGTGATGAAACATTATGGGTGCCACGAGAAACTCCTAACCAATAGTGCTACGGTAGTAGCATGGGGTGGTTAACATTTCTATTTACCGCCGAACTTAAAGATACGCTATAATGGTTTATATGGAAAAGCACATCAAAGAACTATTGTCCGAAGATGACATATTAAATTTGCGTAATCAAGCAAATCAAATTAAAGAAACATCTGCCGTTAAACGCTGGGAAGAGTTTGCTAAAGAGCCAGAACCTGAATTTACAGATACCCACAAAATAATTCATAACGTTAGTTTAGGTAAGATCACATTGGAACTTGAAGTGCCAGATCATGTCAAGGATAAGATTATTAGTATTGCCAACGAAGAAGGGCTTGATGTCAGGTTTATTCGTGCTGGATATACTGAGTATGCCCCAGAATATGGAAGACCACACCTTGTTGAACATGAAGACAAGGCAGATATTTTTATGGTTGATTATCAACTTAGTGGAAATACCTCTTGGCCAATAATTGTTAATGGTAATACTTATGAATTAAAAGATAACGAAGCAATAGCATTTTATCCTGCTAGGGTTAAGCATTCTAGACCAGAAAAAAAGTTTGAACCAGGAACACACATAGCGATGATCTTTTTTGATACAGAAATTTTAGGAAATTTAACAAACACATCAGGAGAGTAGTCTAGTGGCATACAAATTCCATTGGATGCATAGAAATAATTGGCCCAATACCAAAAAAGGCTTAAGGGATATGTTCATGTTTTTAGAAAACAGGAATATAGTATCTGTACTATTGCCATATGGTCCATACGGAACAGATTTTTTATTACATTTATCAGATATATTTGAGCATACCGTCAAAATTAAAATAATGATTGCTTTGCCTGCTTATGGTATGTCTCCAGAATATGCCATGAAAACGTTTGTAACTGCACAAAGATGGGGTAAACACAGATTAGATCTTAATCTTATTAGTGGCAACTATAGAGGCGAAATAGAACAAAAGGTTATTAGAGATTATCCATGGGATGTAGAATTGATTAATAGCCACGAAAAGCGTGTTGCATTAACAGAAAGATGGATGAAAAAATTTAAAGTGCTTTTGGAAGAACATAAAAAATTGGGCGTAGAAGATGAATTTAGGACTGTGCTATATGTGGTTGGAGCATCTGATACCACAATCAGGACAGCAAATGAGTATGCAGACTATATCATAATTAATGATCGCATGCTTACTGAAGAAACAATGTCTAGAATCAAAGCCAAGTTACTTTTTGTTATAGATCCTTTAATTCTTGATGAAGGGCAAGACCCTGAAAGTATTGAATATCATGATTATGCATTTAGAAAACATGATAAACACCCAATTAAAGGTACGCATGAGCAAGTCGTAAAACAATTAAAAGATATTGCAGAAAAATGGGGTATTCAAGAGTTTCTTATCCACACAGACCAAGTAGACCTTACTAAGATATGGAGACTTGTAGAAGAAATGCAAAAGGCTTGACATTGTAGATTAGTATGGTATATACTAAAACTATGGAAATATTAGCAATGCCTAGATGGAAATCTAAAATATTAAATACCGTTGCCTGGATGCTAGGCATGCGTGGAGAATATGTGTATTGCATCACAATGAATGTCGATCTTAATGATCCAGAGCAAGCAAAAGAGTTATTAAAAAATGAGCGCAGATAATTTTTATATAGTACGCAAACATCCACTTGGTGGATATGCTGCGGTAATAGGATTTGCTTCTGATACTGATGAAAATGATGAACAGATTATGCCAGAGGCTGAAATTACTGATAAAAAATTTGAAAAGTGGCAAGATGCTTGGAATTATGCCCTTGGACAATATGCAGAGTATGGGTATGACATTCATCCTGAGTGTTTTGAATCTAAGTCAATATTAAGACGAATTAAATATATGTTAGGAAAGTTATGAGCGAAGAATATTATTATCCATCAGAGTCTTATGACTCTTTAGTTGCATCTGCTGGAACCATTATTAAAGACTGGAATATTGGTGATTGGCAGGGTGATTATGTATACCTGCTCAAAAATGGTAATAAATTTGGATTTACTGTAGTTGGATATGGATCATGCTCTTATTGCGATGCCCTTGAAGGTTGTGAAAACGATGAACAGGTTGAAGAATTAAAAGAAGAAATTGTTAAGGGGATTTTCTGGGGAACTGCAGAAGAAGTAGAAGCCTATGCTATTAATGATCATGCTAATCGTTGGTATTATCATGAACATGAATGGAAAACTATTAAAAGAGAACTAAAAGCAGAATTGAGAAAAGTAAATGGATAAAGAACAATTAACTCTACAACTTTTGATGGAATATGCAGGGAACATGGAAGATGCTTTAATTAGAAAGACATTGCATGATCTTGAAACTGCCCTGCGTGAGCAGGTAGCACAAGAAATTGCTGCTGTTTGGAGAAAAACAGATAATCCAGAACATTTAACTTATGCAGATGGATTAGCGGATGCAGTTGATATTGCGAGAAATGGTAAATAAATGATAAACCATCCACACGAAGATAATTGCCAAATCTGTTGGCTGATTGAAAATGCAATTAGACCAGTTATCGAACATCAAGTAATAAAAAAGATAGCACAACAAATGCGAGAAGAGTTTCCTCATCCATCTGATGAAGCAAAGGCTTGGGCATATGCTTATGCAGAGTTGATTGAAAAGGCTCCTAATTAATGCCAATTCATATTCCAATTTATGTTAATGATAAACTAATTAAAACTTATCATATTGGTAGAGTTTCAGGAGACACGGACCCAGAATCAATCAACACTTATTTAATTGTAGAAGATGACTTTCCTTGGGAGACTGGTCAAATGTTTAATCATAGGTACGGAGATAGCATAGAGACTTGCGTAACCAAGGGTCTTAGTGCTATGATGGATACATGAGACTATTTGTTAATGTAGATGACATTACTTGGCAATGTGGTGACTGTGGAAATGTGTACGATTTAGCAGTTAATCACTGTCCTAATTTTATATTGGACAAAGCATTGTTGGAGCAAGGAATGCTAAATTTAAATTATGATAACCCTGCAAAAAATAAAAAGGGTAAAAAGAAATGAGCAAAAAGAAAATTGAACGACCAAAATATATAATTAAAGTTACTCGTGACTGGAGATATGGCAAGAGAGCCAGATTCTGGGAGATTCAGAAGTGGTATCAGATGGGTACAAAGCCAGATGAAGGATATTGGGGTCGTGCCTGTAAGGGTGGCTTAGCATATACCGAACGTGGGATGTGGAGAGCAATTGACAAAAAGTTAAAGAAGATGTCCTATGGATACCACGAAAACTATTTTGGTTTAGATAAAAAGGAATTAGAGGGAAAGTTTTGATGGAATTAGGACAAATGCTTCTTAGCAATACACCTATGCAGTCTTATGAGGCTGATTGGGCTACCGATGGACTTCATATGATTGCTGAGGTTATTGCTGAATTCCGTGGACAATCATATGGACAATATGGGTATGGAAATTTACTTACCTCCAATTCTGGTGAACCAGAGTATGTCAACGATGTATTTGAAATGCGTACATATTGCTGGTGTGATGCAGGTTGGGATGAAGACGAAAATAATCCTCATGCTAAAGGCTGTCCTCCAAATTTTGTATATAAAAAGAATGGTTTAACTATTACATGGTACAAACATGCTAATCGTGGGATAACCGCTAATATGGAATATCCAGGTGCTAAGAATTGGTTTAAGGCTATTACTGCATGTATAGAAAGTATAAAATAATTAAGGAAATTAAATGAGAGATAATATTTTTATTCCAGAACACAAAACCAACGTTCTTCCCTTACGCTGGTTAGCAAATTATGTATTCCATCCTATTTCAATGTGGTTTTTTCATATTGGATTAAGGGCAAATGATCAAATTTATGAGTCAAATGAAGGATACACCGTTTGGGACGAAATAAAAGAAAAAATTGGATTTAGAACATATAAATTTTTAAATTATCCATACGACTGGTGGGGCACTATATATAAAATGGATCTAAGCGGATTAGATTTAGATATGAACGGGGAAGCCTGGGATGATTATGACGACAGGGGTGTTCCTTATTGGGATTATTTGTGGCATGAAGACCCAGAAACTGGCGATGCTTGGAGAATAATACTTCCTGAATTATGATATAATCGTTTTATGATTCCAATAGAAGATAGGCCACCTGAAAAGTGTTATTACTGCGATAATGTAGCAGAATATAATGAACTTATTGATGATATTTTGGCTGTTTCTGGTGTTTGCAAAAAGCACTGTAAAAATTATTACGGTGGTTAATTAGTATCTATATCTGGTCTTGGAATCCAAATGTCAGAACCTTCATCACAAACAACACAATATGAGTTATAGGAGTCTTTATATCTATCCCTATATCCCATCAAAATAATTTTACCTTCTTTATTCCATCGTAGGGTACGATCATCTACCATTCCGTAAACAATAGGAATCAATTGATTTTTGCAAATTGGACACATATATATATTTTACCATATGATACACTTGTTATATGGATAAGATTTATCTTTTATTTTCTGCTACTCCTCGTTCTGGCAATACTTTTTTGAGTAGATGTTTAAGTACCGCCATTGAGTTAAATCCAAAATCAATAGATATGAGAGTTTCATCACACTTACATAGCCCAGCAATTTTGGCTTTTGATCAAACTGATGAAGTGAAGACCTATACACTATTTAGAAATCCAGAAGATACTGTGATATCTTCAACAATTCATAAAATTTTTTTTCAGAAGGGTCCAGATTATAGTTTTACTGGAGATATGTCGTCAGTGTATTACAATATTAATAGGGCTGTAAATGAATATATGGAGTTTTTAGAATTTCAAAACAAGCACAATAAAGCAACTGTAATCATGTTTGATAAATTAAAATCTGATCCAAACTCTGTTATTAAACAAATATTTGATGATTGTAATGCTGCATATGTAAATGAAATTTCTGCAGACAATATCATGCAGGGAATTCAAAATGAAGATAAAAAATTATATACTTCTGGAACTGGTGATTTTTCTAAAGCACCTTATCATACTCCACACAATATTGAAAAGAATCCAATATATGATAGATTAAAAAAGGAACTTCCTTATATTACTATTTATCAAAATTTAAAATCTTTATATGATGAAATGGTTAAGAAATATGGATAAAACATTAGTTTTTACTCCACCAAGAACTGGAAGGAATTTACTGCATATAGGATTTTTATATTGTACCAAAGTATCTTTACAAACTAATAATTCAGAACCAAATTTAAATTTATCACCATACAATTTAGTATTTAGTATTGCTAGAGATCCCAAAGATTCTGTTGCATCGCTATCGACAATGATTAAAGAAAAGCCAGATGTTTCACTAATGCAAGATATTCAATCAGCAACCAATCATTATAATAGTTTTATGGAAACAATTAAAAACAACGATGTAGTTATTTATAAGTATGATGATCTAGTTAATAAAACAAAAATAGTTTTTTACGATGTTGCAAAAAAAATGAATGTTGATATAGAAAGAGAATATGATAGCAATAACATTTTAGAAAAGGTAATGGAATTTGATAATAATAATCCATTTGGATATAAAAAATCTTTTGTTGGTTCGCCACGATATTTGGAAGTAATGAAAAATATTGATGAAATAGATTTTACAATGTCTTATAGTTTATACAATGATGCAATTTCACGCTCAGTAAAACTATAGTTGACATCAACTGGCTTTTAGTGTATACTTATTATATGAATAATCAAGTAACCTATTTACACCCATTATGGATATTGGCAGGTTTTGTTGTTGGCTGGATAGTCTGTTATATTCAAATGAAATATGGCAAAGACAATAAATAGACTTGTCATTTGCCCAATCTGCAAACGTGAGATTGAGGTTCGATCTGACTTTGCACATTTAACATTAAGTAGACACCTTAAGGAACACAAATGAAAAAATATTATGTAGATCATCCTGAGAAGGAAGATTATGAAATTGAAATACCTAAACAGATAGTAGATAAAATAAATAGAGATCATATGGTAAAAACATTTTATTGGTCTATTGGCATTTTATGTACTATTATTGGATTTTTGTTAGGAGTTTTGGCAACATGAAAAAGAATCTTATTATAGTTTTTACAGCATTTGTAGGAATTTTTGTTTCATTATTTATTTATGCTGCTGCCACCTTGACACGATTGCTAGATTCAGATATACTTGATATATCCGAAGATGACGATGAGGAATACTTCTAATGCAAACATTTTTACCAGGTTCAGACTACGAATACTCAGCACAAGTATTGGATAACAAACGACTTAACAAACAAATTCTTGAGGGCTATCAGATTCTCAAAGTTTTATCTGGTGCTTCACCTTCTGGTGCTTGGCGTAATCATCCAGCAGTTCTTATGTGGAAAAATGCTGAACGCTCCCTTATAAATTATATCGATCACATGGTCTATGAGGCTGAATGGCGTGGTATTAAAACCGACAAGAACGTATCTAACCTTAGAGAACTTCAACGTTCTCATGGGCATTTGTGGGGAGATAATGAGCCTGTATGGGCTAAGCCACAGCATGTACAACGTGTAACTGCAACACATAGGGCAAACCTTTACAGAAAAGATCCTATTATTTATGCCTCTTTTGCTTCTGCTAAAGATGATGCATTTAATGTACCTTGTTGTGATCGATGCTTGTATTATTGGGCAACACATAAGGAGCAAAATGTTTAAGAATGATGAATGGGTATTATTGGTTGATCAACAAATACCTGCCCAAATTACCAAAATAGAAGTTCATACAGTAGAACTTAAATTACAAGATGGAAAAACCATCATTACAAACATTGATAATATTAAGAAAAAGAAAAATTGCACCTGCACCAGATCTAAAAAATATCCATTTTGTGATGGATCGCATTCTTCTTAATCAATAATCTCTCATGGTGTAATGGCAGCACAGAGGCCTTTGAAGCCTTTAGTTTTAGTTCGAGTCTAGATGAGAGAACAAGCCCTTGTAACCCAGCGGTAGAGGTGGTGGACTTAAAATTCATTCAGCGTTGGTTCGAATCCAACCAGGGGCACTATACCTCCATAACTCAGCGGAAGAGTAACTGCCTTCTAAGCAGTAAGTCGTAGGTTCGAATCCTACTGGGGGTACTCATCTTCAAAATATCTAGATAGGTATATGTTAGGAATTCCTGCATCATTAAATGAATAATAGGCAACTTTCCAATCTCTGTTTGTATCTAAAAATTGAGTAACTGCCTGCATAACTTCACATACATAAAGTGGATCATTTAAACTTAAAGTGTAATCATCTATTCCAATTATTCCAGTTGTTTTGGTTAGTTGTGCTGAATACAAAATTTCGTTATATGTATTAAAAAACTCATGATTTGAATCTATATAAATAAAATCAAATTTATCATTATTATTTGTTCCCAAAAAATTTGTAGGAAGCACCTTCCTAGAATACCCTTGAAGAATCTCAACATTATTTTTATTTTGAAATCTTTGTTTAACAAATTCTAAATTTGTTTCTCTATTAAATCTTCGATTTCCATCTAATGACATTTCATCAATATTATTAAAAGGATCTACAAGAACTAATTTATTTATCTTTAAATTATTATACATAAGTTCGGCAAAGTCACCAGCCATAACTCCAACTTCCATTACATTTAAAGATCTCTGAGTATTTTGTAAAACATCTATAATACTTTCTCGTTTTTCTAAAATTTTTGTACCACGTGTTTGTGCAGGGGATATGGACCTAATTTGTTTAGTACTGGTAAGAGGAAATTTTGGTTTGCCACAATCACAAGTACATAACTCGCCATTATTTTCCATGCTTTGCTTGACCATTTCTTCACGCATTGCTACTATTTTATCCATCTAACCATTATACCAAACTATGGTAGAATAGATACATGCATCCATTAACACCAGATTGGTATAGACCAAGATCAGAACTAAAAAAGATAGATAATATCAGTGCAATCATAGGTACTGGGGTAGACAACATTAAAGTAATAGAAAATTTCATTTCCGATGAAGAATGTGCTACAGCAATGAAAATTATTTCTAATCTTCCAGTCAATTTTGAAGCAACACACTCATACCCAATTCATACACACAAAGATTATCGTGGACCATATGAAAATGAAAAAGCATTTGGCATTATGATGGGTAAAAGGATGGTTGAAACTGCTGAAAAATTATATGGACTTACATTAGTCCGTGATCAAATGTTTTTATATATAGTTCATCCAAAAGGTACATATATTGATCCTCATACAGATATCTTAGATATTGATAATCCAGATTATGAAAATGATACATATGAATCACAATTAGAACGTTTTCCATATTTATGGAGCGGTCACTTATCAATACTTACTTATTTAAATGATGAATATGAGGGTGGAGAATTATATTTTCCAGAATTAGATTATGCTATTAGACCTAAAAAGGGAATGATTATTACGTTCCCTGGAAATTTACACTATGTTCATGGTGTGGCACCAATTACTGAGGGCGTTAGATATACATTATCTCAATGGTCAAAGTTTGTAGATTTTAAACCAAGGGGATAAGTTGGATAAAGTAAGAATCATAATTAATTCTTGTCCAAGAAGTGCACATGCTTGGTTACAAACGGTCTTGATAAATTCACTTAACAGAGATCCTAAAATAAGTTTTGATGATATTGAGGATCAATTTATTACAAGAGCAAATACACCAGCAATGTTGTTGGGAAAATTTGATAATGCAATTCAGACAACTATTTTAAGGAGTCCAGATCAAATCATTCCATCAGTAGTAACAAAAACAATGGGTGGTTTGGGTGGTACAACAACTGTTGGTGTTGCAATGCCACATGAGCATATGGGCAAATTAGAATTAAATAATTTAATTAATCATCAATTCACAGTTTATAAAAGATGGGTAGATGGAGTAGTGCAAAACATTGATAACCTTTATCCATTTACTTTTAATCAGGTTATTTCTGATATTGAGTTTGTAGTGCAGTCAATAATGGATAATTTTGATGTGGAATACTATCTATATTCAAATGATGAATTGCCAGAATTACTTGACAAGATCAATAAACAAATTAGAATACACGATAAAGGTGATGTAGGTTATAATAATGCCACACCTGTTGCAAAAAAGCCAGAAGTGTATTATGATGCTGTAGATATTGTTAAAAACAATAAATTGTTGCCACTTGCAATGGAAAATTATAATGATGCTGTAAAAAAAATATACGAAAGGCAAAAACATTATGGCTAAAAAACCAGTAGAAACTCCAAACGGTAAAGACGAAGTTGAGCATTCACCCAAGATTAGTCAAGCACAACTAAATAATGCCAAACTGTATTCTTCTCGTGAAGAATATGCTAAGGCCTTACCAAAAGGTATCAGGTATTTAGAAGTAGGTGTTGCATGGGGATATTCTGCAGAATTGTTTGCTGGTACAAGTGAGGCATCTAAAATTGATTTACTTGATTTGTATAACCAAGATTTGAAGTGCTGGTCTTGGAGACAATTTGGATCTTGTCAGTGTGATGGAATGAAGCATGAATTACTGTACCTGCCAGAAACACACGAACAATATATTAAAGATAAATTTAAAAACTATAAAAATGTTCGAACATTACAAGGTAATGCCACTGCAGTTATGCAAACGCTAGATGAAGAATATGACTTTATTTATATTGATATAACAAATGAAAGAAAAACAACAAAGGCCTGTTTACAACTTGCAAGTGAAAGAACAGCAATAGGTGGTGTTGTTGGTATGAATGATTACCTTATTTACGATGGAATAATTGAAGATCAACTTTATGGAACATTTCAAACAGTTAATTGGTTCCTACATCTTCACCCAAATTGGTCTGTTGATGCATTAGCACTTCATAATTTAGGGTTTTACGATATTTATTTAAAAAGAAATTCCTAAGCAGATTTTTCTTTTTTGCCCTTGTATTCACCATATTTGCCAAGCACAGTTTTAATTGTTCCATCTTTACGAAGACGAACAATCATGCCATTCTTGATTTGAATTGGATTAAATCCATGGTGTTTGCTATAAGATCCTGATGAACGACGTGATGACATATTACCAACCCTTAACTCTTTCTGTTTTTGATATTACTCTACCAAATCCTTCAAAGACTTTTTTATTTACTGGAACACAATTTGGAACCATTTTACCATTCTGTTCTTTCATCCCTCTTTGAACATAGCCATCCCAACAAGGTGATTTCTTATTTAAATCTGGACAACAATCTGATTTCATTTCATTTGCTTGACAATCTGGACAAGCATCGCAGCATACATTTAATTTTATACATGTAGCGCAACCACATCCATCATATTGACATTCTATAATGCCTTCTGTGTTTTGTAATGGTGAAGGAATTGGTGGATTATAATCTCCAATTTCTTGTCCAGTACCGTCAAACTTTCCTCTGGCATCTGGAACATTTGCATATAATGCTTGTAAATGATTAACTGCTTTTGCTCTTGTGGGATGACATCCAACCGCTTTTCCCTTATCATCAACTACTGGATAACCAGAGCATCCATGTGATCCTTTAGCACCAACGTTATATGGCATTAGTCTATCTCATTTTCTTTAAGGATAGATCTCATTTGCCAGGACCACTTTTCATGTTGTGATTGTCTATCAGCAAGGAAGTTTGCAATACCTTGTTTTTTGGCAGCAGTAGCAATATCAAATGCTGCAATTAATTTTGCTGTTACCATGTCATTTGACATTTTTAAATCTGTAACCATTACCATAGGGTCTGATGTAACATCTGTATCTGGAACACTTGTAAGTTCTACAAATCTTGAAAGTCTAAAGGGTGCATAAGAATCTAATGCACGAATATATTCTGCTAATGGGTCAATTGCACTATCATAATCACTATAAAGCATTTCAAAGAATGCATGATATTGAGGGAAATCGTCACCTTCTACATTCCAATGAAATCCATGCGCTTTGTGTCTTAGGGCAACGGTATCTGCCAAAAGGCTTTTAAGCATTTGAATTAATTCTTCCACCCTAATATTATACACTATGGTTCTAAAAACCTATTATGTGTCCTAATTCTATGGCAATTGGCACATACTACCTCACATTTGTCTATTTCTTTCAAAATGGCCTTCCAGGAAAAACCATCATGAACCATACGTGAGATGTTGTATCTTTTGTCCCTGAGATGATCAAAGTCTAATATGATGTGATTTTTAACGCCACAATCTTTGCAGCCAGCCTTTTCTTTCAATTCAGCAAGTTTTCTTTTATACTCTTGCTTCTTTGCGTGGTCCAACTTTTTCTCAGACATTAATATTATTATACCGCTAAATGTTAAGAGCCTCACACAGGTAATTCAAGCACGATGGCCCGTTGGTCATATAGATAGGTAACTAATCCATCTCTAAGGTCCTGTGTGAGGCATGCCAGGTATTTAGTGTCGCTGTCTCCCCCGACATTTATATTGTACTACTGAATTTCAATAGTCTTTGGTAGTTTATCTTCTGGGATTTGCTTTTCAAGTAGGACATTCAATATACCGTCCTTGAATTCAGCCCCAACAACTTCAACAAACTCAGGAAGTGTGAAGATATCTGTGAACTTGCGTGTAGCAATTCCTTTATGTAGATACTCTGCACCCTCTGGTAATTCCATCCCCTTGTTTTCGCCCCTAATTGTAAGTTTGCGATTGTCTAGCGAGATAGAAACATCATCCTTAGTAAATCCAGCCAAAGCAAATGAAAGGATATATTCCTTATCATTTAATTTGATTTGATTATAAGGTGGATAGTTTGTTGTATTTTGTACCTTTGCAATTGTGCTGAAGGTATTAAAAAATGGATCATTAAAAAGATCCAGTGCTGATTTAACCATATTTTTCTCCTTTTAAGCGAGTTAAATACCCCCCAATCTGGGCAGGTACTATAATTATAGCATGATATAATGGTAATGTCGAAAGGTAACTATGGATCAACAACGACTAGAACAGGCTGCTCAAGGTTTTACAGTAGACCAACAAGGTAACAAGTATAGTTTTACATCCCCTATCCCTGGAGTTCATATTTATGATAATGTTTGGGAAAACTCTATGGACTTTTTCAATTCACTATTGGATAAGGAGTTTTGGGATAAGCATGAAGGTAATAAGAATTATAGAAAATGGGTTAGAGAAGATTTCTTTGACAATCAGGAATATACTAGAGAAAATGGAAAACAAGCAGACACTTGCTGGATACATACATACCCAGAAGCAAATGATGCACTCAGAGGCGTTATTGATTCATACTGCTTTCATTGGAATCTAGATCCAAAGAGTCGTGAAAGTTTACGCATTACAAGATATTCAAATGGAGAATGGTTTGGTGCACATTCTGATGATACATATGCAACACCAAGAACAATATCTTTAGTTTATTATCCAAACGATGACTACGAAGGTGGAGAATTAGAGTTTATTCACTTTGGAGTAACAGTTAAACCAAAGGCTGGTCAACTATTTCTTTTCCCATCTGCTTATTCTTATGAGCATAAGATTCATGAAATCACTGGTGGAAATCCAAGATGGACTGTTGTATCGTTCTTGTATTTTGGAGATGAAAAAGAAGCCAATATGAGACGAGAAGGCCTAGAATTTCCATACAAACCAATCTTTAAATCATTGTTTTAAAAATAAAAACAGGCTAGATATGTAATTAAACTACCTAGCCTGTTTATTTTTATTTAGTTTTTCTTTGTTGTTGCCTTCTTTGCTGGAGCCTTTTTAACCTTTACAGATGTTAATGCTGCAGCAACGTCTTCTTCCGCTGGCAATCTACCAAAAGCCTTATCATTGGGGTTAATTGCTCTTAGCGCAACAGGCGCAACAGCAGCCACCAATGAATAGGCAAGTGTCTTAGGGTCTGTTACCCCAGACATATATAGAGCAATTGCAGCACCTAGAACTGATCGTCCGTATGATGCAAGCATTGCCTTTAGTTGTTCAGTTGTCATTTTTCCTCCTAAGAAATATAGTGTGTTATGACATAGTAACCAGCCCATAAACCTACAATACCTGCAACTCCTGCAAATACTGGTGGTGCTGGAACTGGTAATTTGAACGCAGCAAATGCAACGCCACATCCAAAACCTGTGATTATTGATAGTAATATATCTTTCATTAATAAATAAACTTTCTTGGCTTACGTATTTCTTTTTTAATTTTTCTAAATCTGTACCACTGAATTATTTTTTTAATCATAACCAACCTCGTTTTTCTATTTCTTTCTGGAACTTTGCAGCCCAGTATTCATTTACAAGAGTACCTGCGTGACCATCTCTTCTATTTAGATCAAACTTTTCAATCTTGCCATCTGGTCTTTTCTCTCTAATAAAGTCTAGCAACTCTTCATCTGATATGTCAATATAGTTTGAAGATAGATCTGCAAACTTATAGTTTACATTTTCTTGATAATCCCATGAACCCCATAACAACTTAGTGCCCATTGACTCACAAAACTTTTCAAATAATTTCCAACTAATTGCAAAATCTATAAAGCATTTACGATGCTCAAGAAGTGTAAAAGGCTTTTCAATCAATAAGAAATCTGGAACCTTAGATTCATCTAGTTGGTCAGTGCTTACTCCGCCACCATTTGGGTATCTCTGTACATATACATACTTTTCATTTTCTTGATCCCAGTCATAGAATCTACCTAAGTTTGGTAATAAAACAAACATATACTCTGGAGCACCATATTTTTCAATATAAATCATGTATGTGGTTATAACCTTTTGCCATCCATATCCAGATTTGCCAATGCTATAAAAACCGTTATTAGTATTATTCTTCTTATTAAGATTATTTAATAAAACTTTTGTCCATACCGTTTCCTGTGGCGCACCAACACCTTCAGTTTGAGAACAACCAGCAAACAAAATATGCTTTTCATTTGAATGGTCTGCGGTAAAGTTATCACATCTAAAAAAATCATCATTGTAGTTATAATCTACTGTGCCATCATCATCTGCAATCTCAATTGGAATTCTTGTCCAATGTCTTTGTGTAGTTAAAATACCGTTCATCTTACCCCAAGTCGCATCGAACTTGTTGTAAAATACGTCATCTATTCCACCATCAAGACTTCTTAAAACAAAAGGATCTGTCTTCTTCACTCTAATACCTCTCCTACTGGTTGGCTATATATAGTTAATGGTCGTTCATCAAAGTATGCAAGAAGAACACCAGTCTTATTATTGTTAATGTCGGGGTTTGTGTTTCTCCAATGCTCTAGTTTGCCTGAATTAAAAGCAACACCAGAGTTTGGTGGGAAAACATATTCTTTATCTTCTACCATGATTCCCCATGGCAAATTTTCATATAGACACACATCCAAAAGACATACAGTTGGATTTAAATCAACGTGCTTCCCAAGAACACCTTGATGTCCTTCGTAATGTGCAAATGTTGTTTTAGTAGAAGAAAGATTTGGATTGTCAAATAGTTCTCTTGCCAATGGTAAAAGTTCTTGTCCAAACATTTGTAGCACTGGATTATTGATACTATCAAACATAGTTCTTTGTTGTTTGTTTACACCAGAATGAGACAGTAGTCGTTTACAGTATGAAACAACTTCCTCAAACCTATCAAGTGTAAAAACACCATGTACTATTTTTGGATCCATATATCTATTCTATCATATTAGGACGATTGTTCGTCTTCTTCTTTTGGCAACAACAACATCAATTCTTCATACGCTGTCACTAGTCTATTTAAACTATTAATGTTTGGTGTCCATATTACGTCACCATATTTTTTGTGGTAATCTACTACTGGACCAACCTCATCCTTGAATTTGTTCAGTGCTTGCTGAACAACCTCTATATAAACAAACGCATCGTCTCTTGATTTTAATAAAAAGTTAGTAAACCCTTCGTTATCTGCAATATTAGATTTTTTTAATTGATCCGCCACTATAAAATAATCTAGATTTACTTGAAACAAACTTTGAATTAATTTTTTTATTTTTAATGTTGCAATAATATTATAAAACAATGACGACATTAAAACTAAAAAGAAAATAATAAATAGTATAAAGTTTAACATTACATCTTATCCCTAACAAGCATAACAATTGCCCCATTATCTTCTAGTGCTTTTTTAACTCTAATCATATACTCAACAGCAGAAATCTTATCATCATGTCCAAGTCTCATGAACTGCTCAGTATTAGCCTTGACTGTTAAAAAATTTTCATTATCAATTATTTGCACACTAAAATTTTTAGGCGGTGTCAAGGATCTAAATGCTTTCTGCATTGACAAAGTATATGTCATTTCTCTTCTGCCCTCCACTGTCTAAATGATTTAATATAAACAGAAGCATACGCAAGAGCCATTATAATAAAACCATATTGCTTTGTAGCAAGTGCATAAAGTATCCAGATGCACTCATTGATACATAATACTAACCATCCCAGCATGTTCTTATTACCAACAACATATATTCCAGAAACTCCAATTACTGCTAAGATCCAAGACCACCACTGATTCATATTATTAACCCATAGTCAAAGATTGCCAGGTTTCATTCCATTTATCTTTGTCCTTGTGTAAATTAAATTCTTTAGAGATCGCCCCATCTTCTAGGTAAACTCCACCCCAAACTCCCCATTCTTTTTGAGAAATTCCAACAGCAAAACATTGCTTGTTAACTGGGCATTGATTGCAGAGTTTGTCTAATGCATCTCGCAAAAGAACATCCTCTTCATATTTTTCAAAGAACATGTTTGTATCATAATCTAAACATGCAGATGAGTCTTTCCACTCATGTCTCTTCATTGGCTATACCGCCAATTTGTCTGGTAACTCCCATCCAGAACGAGTAGGAACAAAACGACGTGTCATATGCCACTTATTATTGATAAGTGCTCCAAATTTGGATGTTCTACCCTTGTCTGATGGATATCTATGGACTACTGTCCATCCATCCCAATCTAGGGATTTATTCTTTGCTACAATTTTTTCCATTTTTTCAAGTGATTCGATTTTCATTATTATCCTTAGTATCTAAAAATTCCTACCTCAACATTGTTGTTTTCGGCAGTCGAAACAATTTTTGATGTTGTCTCTTTTGGTGTTGATAAAAACGCAAAATAGTTAAAAGAACTCATATTCTCTTCTAACCAACTTGCTGGTACTTTATATAACTTTATTTTTTTATTTCGAAGTTTCATACCTTTTTCAGAAAGGTTTACAAACTCCATAGCCATTGAATTTACTTTGGCTGGTCCAGCGGTATAGATAGCCAAGAGGTTGTCATCTGCTGGCATGCTGGACATAGCCACACCCATGGCCCTTAAGAAAACATTATAGTCGCTAAAACTATTTGTTCCCTGTACTCCCACTATCACGTTTTTGTCCGTTCTGTAATTGATCTACTATGAAGATCGTCTTATCTAATTCTACCTTATCCATACTCATTGTGTCAACTGGAAAAGTAGTTTCTTTATCTACCCCTTCTTTGGTAACTTTGGCGGTATATAAAATGTTATCCTTAATCCAATAGGCATCTGGCCCAATGATAATAACCCTGATTTGAACACCTTCCAGGTGCTTTGAGGACTGAGTGTTCAGAGGCTTCCTGAGAGAGGCTGTAGGGGGCATTAGAGGCCTTATAATGCTATGTATATGGCTTTGTGAATATCTGTATGTATTGGTTGGCGGAATGCGTGTAAGGTTATTCAGGAGTATATATAGGAAGGCAGCCCCCAAAAAAGTGACAAAAGAACCTATAAAATATTCCATGATATATGTCTCCTAATACTATTATATCAGGATTCTTCACTAACGATTCTTACAATTTCCTTTAATACATTTTGTTGATCACTGGTTAGTTTATTAGTCTCAATAACATCTAAAGCCTTTGGTGTCAGCATAACCTTTGGATCATTGGTATCCATTTCTTGTATTTCCAAAAACCCATATTGCCATAATGTCATTACATCTGTATAAAAGTATGTAAACATTGCATCATGTAATTGTGGATTGACAACTTCTAGTTTGTCAGTAAAAGAAAATAGTAATTCATTTGTATCCATATCAACAGCAGCAACTTCAAGTGCTCCATCAAGGATTAATTGCTCTACGATTTTATCCTCTGGTTCCATCACTAATTCTCCAAGTCATTGTTTTAGGTCCAGCATACATCATCTGGATCATATTTTTTCTAAAAATTGCGTTTACTTCTTTGTACATTGCTGGGGAAACCTCTTCAAGTTTATCTGTAATTGCATACAAAGTCTCACCAGTTTGAGGATCCATACCAGACACTTCTAGCGCACCTTGTAAAAGTAAGTGTTCTAAAAGTGCCTCAGTTTTTATATTGATATTCACTTCTTCTTCTTAGCACGTTGCTTGGCAAGAGCATCGAAATCTTTTACCTTGGTATCTCCAAGATAGCCCCATGCATAACCGTCTTCAATCATTTGATCATTGACGGAAATAGTATTTCCATCTAAATATACCCACCCCAAAATACGACCGTATTTTTCTGTAGAGTCTGGCAATTCAGTTTTAATTACTACTAGTTTAGCATCTTTGAACTTATATTTCAAGTACTCTTTTGCTTCTAATCCTAATGCTTTTTCAACCTTATCTGTTGTACGAGATTCAGGGGTATCAATACCAGCCAATCTCACACGCTTTGTTAAAGAAATATCAAAGCCAAGATCAATATCAACATCGATAGTATCTCCATCGACTATCTTTATAACATTTTTTACTCTATATTCGTACATTCTATAACCTATTCCCATGCCAATAATCCCAACCATGAAGATCTATGAATTCTTTTTGGAAGTTTTCTTGGTATGCGCTTTCTGTTAGTTTCTTTATTTCTTTTGTCATTCCATAATCATCTTGTTTTCCATCATGGAAATGAAAAAATATCATATCTACATATTCATCATCTTTTAATATTGTAGGCTTTCTCCAGTGTACCTCATACGATGGTTTAAAAACTAGTGCATCGTTATCTTCTAAAGAATACTCTTTATTTTCTACAACCAATTTCCACTCAACATTAGATTCTAGTTGATAGTCAATAGTAAATGTAGAATGACCAGTGTCATAATGTGGTGCAAGTCGTGGAGTTCCATATTTAGGCGAGTATCTTGTAAAAGCATAACCATCTGGTTTTAGATCTTCACCATAATTATCTCTAGCATATTTTTCTATCTTATCGGCAATCCTTTTTGGAATTCTATCAGTAGCAACAAACAGGGCACGTCCAGACCATTCCTGTGCTAAGACCTTATCTGTTGGTCTACCTTCTTTTGCAATAGTTTCAAGCGGTATGGTTACTGGCTCCATAGAATTAAAAAATCCATACATTGCTTCTTTGAGTTCTGCAATCTCATCATCTGTAAAGAATGCTTTAAGTTGATGGCTCTTTGTCATTGTCTACCCCACTGAATATTATTCCATCCACGCTCATGGAAATAATAAAGAATTGTTTTTGTTAATACCTCAAAACCAGCAATAGACGCTGCCGTAACTGCCTTATGTGTTATGAAATATGAAAGAACGAAGGTATCTAATGTACCAACAACTCTCCATGTAATTGCTTTTAGTGCAGATCTTGATTTAGTTACTTTCATGATGGCCACTCCATATCATTTGGTCTTGTGATAATATCCCAGATCTTCGATAAAACCTTTTTAAGTTTTGTAATCATGAGATATACCTATTAGGAATAATGTCTACCAATAAATGAATGCGATGCAACGGACTCTTGTTAACCACAGAGTGAATCTTAGCATTATTTATTTCCCAACATTCTCCTTCTTTCATTGTAACTGTTTTTTCATCTACAGTAAAAAAGACATTCTGATTTGTTATGATTGGTATATGGTGTCTGCGAGAATGCATAAGGTAGTCACCACTATCACTATGTGGATGAATGTCTCCAAATCCTTTTAGTTTAATTAGAAGGCATTGTCCAACTTTACCATCATGTAATATCTCTAAATCCCTTACAATTGGATCAACAAGACTCATAATGTTGTCATCAAAACATAATTGTTGACCTTGGTATGGCGTATTAATACCCCACCCCAAAGGGTGAGTATATAAAAAAAATGACTCTGTAAATCTGTGTGTATATTCGCTGCGCTGCCTGCTTGTATTAATTTGCCATTCTGAATTAAATTTTTCAACAATAGACCGCAATTGAGAAACGTCAAATTGTTTGTGCATTGTTATGCTAAATTCTTCGTCCCTCTTGTACATTTTAGATACCTAACTCTTTTCGCTTTTGTGTGGCACTAATGGATTCAATTTCATCACCAAGTTTAACTTGTTCTATTTTATATCCAACGTCACGACCATAAACAATATTAGTAATGTTAGGTAATCTAAGAACCATTGATCCATCCATAAATGAATCTTTAGCAATATAATCTTTTACTTCATCAAACTTTAATGGATCTTTTTCGCTTGTTTTATATGTATTACGCACTCCCAGAAGTACCTGATCAGTTCTCTTACCTGCTTCTACATATAGAGCGTGATGACCCTCATGCCATGGTTGATATCGCCCAAGCATAAGTGTTGTTGGTGCAGACCAATCATGCAAGCCAAATTCTTTAATTATTACGGATGCTTTATCATCTGCATCAAGAATGTGGCTTGGAAACGAGATGTCATATTGAGTTGGCTCTTCAAACATTTTATTTGTATCTTCAAAACGACTTTCCTTGATTGTTCTCATCCAAATAAGAATATCTGGCTTACCAAATGCTGCACGAGTTAAATCTGTTGGGCATACAAAGTCAACAATAACTGGAGCAACACCTTGCTTTGAAATAAGACGTGCCATCTCTCCCATGCGTCGTGCCTGTTCTAAACGATCCTCTGGCGTAAAGCCAAGATCTGAATTCACTGTTGCACGAACCTCATCTGCATTAAGATGAATAGCGTTAATACGTTCTTTTAATGCCTTCGCAAGTTCTGTTTTGCCAGAACCTGGCAATCCAATTATTTGAATAATCATTCTTCTGTTTCGTCCTCAAGTTTGTTCTCTGATAAACGTTCACGTTCATCTAATATTTCATACATAAATTGCATCATTTTATCGTACCCCTCTGGAGTAGACATAATACCGTTATAATGATGTGCACAAAAAAGTAGATCTCCAGATACTCCAGTTACCTTAACATAGGCCTGTGCAGAACATCTGTCACATCTATCATTTGCATCTAGTACCCACTCCCTTTTAGATACGGAAGGGTGTGTTGCCGTCATACTCATATTATACCTTTCGATTATCAGTGGAATAAAAGCCAGAGCCGTTAAAAACCGCTCCTACATTAGAGTATACACGAACTAGTGGTTTTTGGCAAGTTTCACACAAATATCCTGGATCATCTTCAGTCATAGCCCTAACTTTGATATATCTTTGGGCACAAGCCATGCAATCATATTCGTATGATGGCATTACTTTTTCTTCTTTGCTTTAACGTACCATATTGGTAAATTTAAATTATCTCCAGACCATTCATAGCCAAGTAGTTTAACAACAAACTTAATAATCTTAATACGCATTATTTTACCTTATTCCCAAATTTTGTCCAAAGTCTTTCATGCACAAAGTACAAAGCAGATTCCCAAAATAATTCCGCCAGAGCAGCAATACCAGCAATTTCCCATTCTCCTGTTAAAAGAAAAATTGTTCCTGCAACCATTGTCATGTGAACCAGTTGCCAAGTAACTGTTTTAAGTAGACTCTTTTTTGGTGTATCCATTACTTTACTCCCTTAATTCTTCTGTATGTTTCTTCATCTACAATACCATTTACTGGAAGACCTTCTTTTTTCTGAAAAGCCCTTACCGCTTTATCGGTAATTGGTCCAAACACACCTTCTGCTGGCTTAACACCAAGTGCTACTTGAACAACCTTAACTGAAGATCCCTTCGATCCTTGCTTAAATGGTTTAAATAATTTTACTTCTGGAACTTCGACACCTTGTGATTTAGCAACTTCAGCAAGTGCAACCTTCTTGTCTTCTAAAGGCATTGGTGCATCTGCATCTGGATAATCAACTACTCCGTATCCTGCAATGAATACTTGAAGACCTTTCTTGTTAGGACCGTATGCACGAAGTTTCTTTGCACACTCACCACCATTTGACTGACTACCCTTCTTTCCATCAGCGGATGTATTTCCTTCAATACACCAAGCAGTTCCATCACCATTATCTTTCAATACCCAACCAACATGGTCAATGTCACGACCACCAGGGAAGTCAAAATAAACTACCCAACCTGGCTGTGGTTTGTTACCTTTAACAGGAACCCACTTGTTCATCTTTTTAAATGCTGCTACACCAGCAGGTGTATAAACTGTATTTGGAACTTTTACACCAGCCTGATTAGCGGACCAGTTAACAAACGATCCACACCATGGCAAGAAATTTGCCTTTGTGTATGCACCATATTTTGTTTCATTATCTTTTGGACCTTCTACGGTTCCAACTTCTTTTTGAATCACTTCAAGTAGAAGTGCTCTTGTACCTTTTTCTGCCATTTTTCCTCCTAGTGTTACCTGATAATTTTTGTATTATAGGTCTTTTCCCACTCTATTATATCACTCTCATCATTTAGTAGTGGTTGGCCTTTAATATTTAAACTGGTATTTAATAATATAGGAACACCAGTTGCCTTATAAAATTTTTCTAAAACAGCATACAATCCAGGATGCTGTTCTTTAGTTACTGTCTGAACCCTAGATGTGCCATCAATATGCACCACAGAAGGTATTAAATCTGGCTTTAAACATCTTGGGGTATATTGCATATATGGGGATTCATACTTCATGTCAAACCATTCTGAGGCGTGTTCTGCCATTATTACGGGGGCAAAAGGTCTAAACAATTCACGCTTCTTAATAAGATTTACCTTGTCTTTAATATTTGGATCTCTTGGATCAGCAAGGATACTTCTATTTCCTAATGCCCTTGGACCAAACTCTGCTCTACCGCTTGCTACTGCAGCAATTTGATTTGTCATAATCTCATTAAAGATAGCATCAACTGGATACTTTCCTGGAATATTATATCCAAGATATGGTCCTTCCCATTTTACATGTTTTGCACGAAGAGCAAGGGCAGCACCCAAAGAACTACCAGCATCTCCAGGATTTGGCATGATCCAAACGTCATCAAAAATATCCCAAAGCATTGTATTGGCTGAAGCATTTAATGCACAACCACCCATAAAAACCAAATTCTTATATTCTGGTAATAGTTCTCCTCGAACCATTATCATAAACTCCCACAATCTTTCTTCATACACCTTTTGAACTGAAGCAGCAATATCAAACTTATCTTGATCAGTCAAGATGTGGTATGGCCAATCTTTAATTCCTTGATGGTAATTATATTTTTGTGTTTTAATATCAGGGAAGTAGGACCAAACCTCTTTGTAATATGTGTCTGGATTTCCATACCCTGCCATACCCATTAGAATATATTCTTCTTGATTTGGCATTAAACCTATCAGTTGTGTAAATGCAGAATAGAATAAACCGAAACTTAATGGATATTTTATTTCTTTAACAAGTTTGATATCCTCTCCATCTCCTACCCAAACAGTAGACGTAGAAAATTCTCCAATAGCATCTAAAACAACAATTGCTGCTTTGTCAAATGGACTTGTATAATATCCTGCACAAGCATGGGTGTAGTGATGCTTAAATGATATATCAAACTTATGTTTTGGCTTCCAATCTGCAGCACCACCACGTAAAACCAATCTTAACTTTTTAAGTCCAGGCTTTTCATAGTATGCAATTTCATCTGGAGTTCCTCCGTATCGCTCTGCATCTTTCCATAACTCATTATTGGTATACCAATCATTTTTAATCTTGCTATATCTTTCTGCGTGTCCAGCAAATAAAATAGAACTATTTTTAATTACAGCAAGTGCAGCATCGTGAGATGTCTCATTGAATCCAAATATTTTCATTATTCTTGTCCAGTGGAATCTCTTTTAGCAGAAAGGGGAACATTGTGATACCAATTTGGTAACGCATATCTTGGACCTTTTGTAACTGGATGAACTTCATGAACATACAAAAAGTTAGATGGGAAGAACAAAACGCTTCCTGGATCTGGTTTAATTACAAGGTCTGAATGTCTAAACTCTATCTCTCCGCCCTCATAGTCATCATTGAGATAAAGCAATACAGATAAAACTCTTGTACTAATTCCTTGATCTTGATGAGCAGGAAGGTGTCCAGTTTTTTCATACTTCAATAAATGCATTGTATGTTCTCTAGACTTAATGTTCTTTTCTGCAAATGGATATAAGTCTTTTGTATAGTGATCAAGCGTTATATCTAATGCACCAAATAGTTCTGAAGAAATAAACTTTTGTTCTTCACCATATATATCATTTGCTGGAATGTCTTTGACTTGTGGAATAAACTTCTGCATGTTAAACGTCAGCATGCTTTCACCCTCGCCATATGTCCAAGGAACCCATGGCTTTACGGATGTTTGATTTGGTCCAGGCTTATCAGTAAGCCATCTATTCTCAAGTTCTTCAACAGCATCAATAATCTTTTGTGGTTCTTTAATTACATTTGTATAATAAACTAAACCAAGATCTAAAACTTCATAATCAAACATGGTTAAGTCCATATTCTCTTGCAAGCCACTTTGGTCTTTGGCCTGGGAATAGGAACTCTGGATCTGCATTTTGTGGCAAACTAGTATGCATATACAGTGCCGTATATCTATTGCCCTTAGTTACCGTTGTAATACCATGTACATATTCTGTTCCAGCACTTGGGAAAAATACCGCCGAATATTTCTTAGGAGCATAAACAACATTTTGGTTTGGAAAATAAATTCTTCCACCTTCAAAATCATCGTTAAGATACATAACGGTACTCCACTCAATCCATGGTTCTGGGCCTTGTGCATCAATGTGTAGGTCTCCCTTTTTACCTTCTGCCCACCAAGATCCAAACCCTTTGAATACATATATATCATGCATATACCCATTGAGTCTTCTGTGGTCTTCGTTTGCTTTCTGTCCATACTTAACAAGTACTTCCATAACTTGCTTGTTATAAGGAAGAGAAGTTCCTCCAAATCTTTTCTTATAATAATCTGGATAATCATTAACCTCAGAAGGATTTTGCATTTCTCTAACTAAGAGATCTGCATCTTCTGGTGTAATGTAATTTTCTATAACATGAATTCTATGGCCATAGGTTTCTGGTCCGTGTGCCTCTAAATAGTTTTCTGGATTTGCTACTTCGATCATTTTTTCTCCTCTTATTATTATACCACTAGTGAACTGCTTTGGTGGTAGCAGTATATCTTCTAGCATCAATTTGATTAAAATTTAATTTTTCTGGATCATATTGAACATCATTAGTTTCAAATGGTAGTGGTTCTAAACTTTTGAAATCAAAGTTGTGTCTTGTGCAGAAATCATCTACCGTTAAGTCCCTGCCAAGAATTGATCCACAGCAATTAATACCAGTCCTTAGCATTGTGATTGCTTCATTGTAATTATGATTTATTGAAAATGGTACGTACAGTGTTTCCATAGTTGGCTTACCAGCAAGAGTATAAAAATCTGTGGGCATTGCAAAAACTGGAATACCCCTTGTAAATAAATCTAGGGATAGGACTTCTTCCACACCATTATATTTTATATAACTTGGATAGTTAAGATTAGACATTGTTTTCTTATCACCAAATATTAGATCCCTATCAATAAAATCTGTTTGAACAATTTCAGAAGTTTCAATTTTTTCTTTTTGTATATAGAATACATTCTTTGCGGATATAGCAACTTGGTGATTACCAGAAATTATCTGATTTGGCTTACACGCCTCAATTAGTTTTACATCCCAATCCTTAGACAACATAACATTGTCCGACAACAACATAAAATATTTTGATTTGGACCACATTGCATTTGATGCTCTTAGGGCTGAATGATTTGTAATCCAATCCCAGAATAGGTGCTTATATCCAACACCCATTTTTTCAAAGGTATCTTTTCTATCTAGTGGATGTTGATCATATATACCTATACCAATTGAATGTTTCTTACTTGAATTATCTATAATCTGTTGAATAACATCTTTAAGATGTTTACCCTTATAAGAATAAATAAAAATATTTATGTCTACATTATTCATCGTCATGCTTGACTTCTTTCATCAATGCATTTTTGATACCATAAATCTTACGTCTCCAAGCAGTTTCTTTATAATAACCATATAGTCTGGATCTTCGATTCTCTGCCATAAACTCATGTCTTTCTAAATCTGAATCTTTTTCTGCTAATTCCATTTCCCAGTTTTCTCGTTTAAATGGTATCATTTGAAATATTGGTGTTCCCTTTGGAATTGTTCCAATGAAATTTTTCTTTAAAAAGAATGCGGTAAATACTGGTAGTCCCCAAATATCAGCCTCAACAACGCCAGACATTGTATAGAATGGAAGGTCGTGTCTATTCATTGGGTGGGTAATAAGAACAGAGTATCCAGGTGGTGTTTCATAATACCAGTTCATTCTCCATCCGTAATGGATTGGATGACACCCATCTGGCACTGGTAATTCAATCGTTGGTCTTTTATCAACCATCATTACTTCACCATTCCAAGACACAATTGGCTTACCGTGCTTGGTTTGATCTACGTGAACATCATCTTCTAGGACATAGTGATATCCACCAGTCATGGCATCAAAGAATGGCATACACATTTTAGTAGCAACCATTGCTCCGTCTGCACCAATATTATTTTTTACACCAAGAGTAATATCATCATTTGACTTATCAAACTTTGCAAGACTTCTGTACCATTCAGGCACATTCTTTACCGCTGGCTCTGGTGGCGTAAGTCTATGCTCATAACCAGTAAAGGCTGGTGTAAATTTAATAATGTTAGGATCTGTCACTTAAATTCTTTCTTTGCTCTATATTTATTTTTATAAGAGTGAACAAAATTACTTCTAAGTTTAAATCTTTGTTTTGTTAATTCTGCTGATGATTCAGAAGTTGGAACTAACTCCATCTTCCAATCTTCACGTTTAAATGGGATGACTTGAACAAGAGGTGTTCCTTGTTTAATTACACCCTTAAAATCTTTTTCAATAAGAATAGATAGGTGACCATCTGTAATAAACTTATCTGTGTCAATGAATCCCTGTATTGCTAAGAAAGGTAAGTGATCTTTGTGCAAGGGATGCATGAAAAGTGTGCTATAACCTTCTGGTGTTTTAACTGCCCAGAATGGCATAACTCTAAACAATTGTTTGTGATACTTATTAGTATCGATTGGATAATGATCGTATTGTTCTGGAGCATGTACAGCAAACATATCATTAACAAATTGCTTCATCGTCAACGGAACTGAGAACTCAATCTTTGCTGGGTTTGTTGCATCAATATAAACATCGCATGGAAACGGAATGACATACCCTGCTGTCATAGCATCAAAAATTGGCATACAACGTTTAATAGTTGATGATAATTCTCCCTTTGGAAGGAACTCGTCATCCCTTACAGATGCTGGCTGTCTCTTATACCAGTCTGGTGTATTTTTGATTGCTGGTGTTGGTTCTGGTGCGAAAAATGTTGTTCTTTCGCTAAACGGATAAAACCGAATGATGTTCATAGAACTCCTTTACTCTATTAACAATTATATCATCTGCCTCAAAAACCATATCAAACATTGGCTGTTGTCTTTTAATTTTGCCAAAATTCTCATTGATCATATGGGGTCCAACTTTTTTAAAGGCAAATGTAACAAATGCTGGCTCAATATATTTTTCATCGCCAGTGGTTTTTGTATAACTATATTCTGTTGGATTAATATAGAATGGTGAGGCAGCGTCTGGTTTTTCAAACCTCACATTGATGTTTTCATCTATAAACCACGGAACATAAAACTTATAAAAAGAATTAAAACAATCATCTGTCAAATCAAAGGTTTCTTTGGTTTGATAGTATTGCCTTATCCATGGACGATCTAAATTAAAAAATGCCCTAGTGTGTTGTCTTACTAGCAAAAAGAATTCAGCATGATTTCCCTGCCTAAGTCTAACTGTATTGTTTTCAATCGATACAAGTTTTGGTGCTGGGTATAAATTCCTTACATAGTTGTTGATTGGCTTGATTATTGAGTCTTTATATTCACTCTGCATGACTTTAGAATATGTAATCCAATTTATATTTACCCTGGATTTTTCACTAATATCAGAAAAAACTGGGTCCCATGTTTCTTGCCAAATATGAAAATTATATTTTTGATCTGTTAGGATTTCTGGTCCTTGCATTACAAAACCTTTCGACAACTCATTATACCAACACATTCATCAGAGCCTCCTGTAGGATTTGAACCTACGACAACTCGCTTACAAGGCGAGTACTCTACCCCTGAGTTAAGGAGGCGTAGCCCTAGAGAGAATTGAACTCTCGTTTCCAGATTGAAAATCTGATGTCCTAACCACTAGACGATAGGGCCTAAGCGATCCCGAACGGACTTGAACCGTCGACCTCTTCCGTGACAGGGAAGCGTTCTAACCAACTGAACTACGGGACCTCAGAGCGAATAGGGAGAATCGAACTCCCACCTTCTGCTTGGAAGGCAGAGGCACTACCATTATGCAACATTCGCAGTGTCTAACTTTGTTGTTGCGTCCTAGTTAGACTTAGGCACAGAGGCAGTGCACTGCATGTGATGATGTGTGACCGACACTTTCGTGTTACAGGGACAAACATACGCTATGCTGGTCTGGCAGGTCTCGATCCTGCGACATCTCGATTAACAGTCGAGTGTTCTACCAACTGAACTACAGACCAAAACCTTTTATGCTGCTGCTTTTACAATTTTAGATGTAACTGCATCAGATGACCACATTGCTGCAAGTGCTGCAGTGGCAGATGAAGATGTATGTGCTACTAAGCCAATAGTAGTTGAATAACTAAACTTAGATCCATCATCAGAGATTTTTACAAAGTAATCTGTATCAGCATTAAACTGTCCAAGTGCACTTCCAACTTCATTGGCATGTACTACTGAAGCAGTATCTACAATGCATGCTGGATAGTTTACTGGCTTAGCCTTGTCATTGCCAGTAGATGCAAAAACCAAAATACCTTTTTGCTTTAACACTGTAATAATTCTCTTAATTTCTTTATCTGCTGTATCTGGTGTCCATGGTGCAGATGCAATTGGCATACATGGTTTAGTTGCATGATTAAAATATCTTGAAAATGAGACAGCCTTTACCATAGATGCATTCTTTTCAACCCACTGCAAAGACGAGATAAATTGTGCTGGAGTCATTTCTGTTTTTGCATTTGCTCCACAAATTGCAATAATATTTAATGCTGGATTTTGCAATTTTGCAACAGCGTACATTGCTGTACCATGATTGTATGGGCTTGATGCCAACGCACCAGAAATAGGTGCAGTTTGTGGACAAGATGTTCCAGATGGTGTAATTGGATTCAGTGCAACATTAGACTGAAAATAAGAATCAATAATGACAAGAGACTTAGTATCTGCCTGTGCTTGAACTGGTACTACAACTGAAAATAGTATTGCTACTAGTGCTATGATTTTTTTCATTTTATTCCTTTTGCTCTTACGATATCATCAATCTGATGACATGACAACATGGGTCGCCTCCTGCTTCCCATTCTTCTAACTCTTCCTCACCCATATATTCGTATCCGCCATCGTGGGTATTGCAATATGGGGGTGTTACCCAACCACGATCAATACCATTAGAAAGCCAAATACCAAACTCTGTTTCCTCTGGAGATAAATCTTCTTCATGTGTGTGATTCATACTATTAATTCTACTACTTACCGTTCCACTTGTCAAGTTCTTTTTTGAGCATATCTAGCCCCATAGGACCTAATTTCAATGCGTACATATGCCATTTTTTGAGATTAAAATTGTCACCTAATTTAGTTTTTGATTTTTCTCTGGCTTCGAGCCAAATACGCTCACCAAGTTTATAGGTGATTGCTTGTCCTGCCCAAGAAATATATCTTTTAACTTCATTAACAGCATAGTCATGTGTTAATAATGCTTGCTCTTCCATAAATTTTACAGCCAAGTCTGGTGTCCATGTTTCACCATATGGACTTTCATATTCTAAGTGCAACCCAATATCAACAACTAACCTTGCTGCTCTCATTGCTTGGCAAAGTAAGTATCCCATTTTATATCCAGGATCTTCAAAATAGCCAAGTTCATCCATTAGTGTTTCTGCATATAAAGCCCATCCTTCACCATACCCAGAATTCCAAGCATCTTCTCTTTGATATCTTGTCAGTGTTTCTTTGTTGTATGTTGCAGTTGCAATTTGCATATGATGGCCAGGCACTGACTCATGGAACCATGTCGAATAATTTTCCCATGTTGTAAACTTTGTACGTCCCAATGTTGGATAATATGTTCTTCCTGGTCTCTCTAAATCATCTGAAGGTCCTTTGTAATATGGAGATTCATCAATAGTATCTTCATCCATGATCACTTCACATTTACGAATAACAGCAGGAATTGTAAAATACTCACCACTTAGATCCGCAATTGCTTGCTTAGTTATTTTATCTAAAAACTTTTTAAAATTATCTTTGCCCTCGATGGTGTAGTCTGGACTATTATTTAAAAAATTTGCAACCTCTGTCAAGGACTTGGCATCTGGTTTAATTTTTTTGGCAACATCCCACATCTGCTTATGAATATTTTCTAAATCTTTGAAGCCAGAAGCATATACCTTTTTAGGATTAATCATTAAACCAGTTTGAGACTTTACTAGTTTTATGTATCTTTCTTCACCCACAGCAAACTTATCTAAACAGGTAGGAAGGTATTTAAGTTCTAACCAAGTAGAGACTTGCTCACATGCGATCTGCGCTTCCTTTGCAGCCTTTAAAAGTCTTTTGTCAGCATCATCAATATCTTTGGCAATTTTAACAAACAAACCTTCTGCATAATTATTTAAAATATCAATCAAATATTCAACACGTAACTTAATTCCAGGCTGACCCAATGCTGATACGTCTTTCAGTGATGAGACCCATTGTGTAAGTGCCGTTGGAATTTTTTCCATACGCTTAATAATATTTAAAACATCTTTCCTTGTTTCTTTAGGCATGACCTCAAAAACTTCAAACATGGATTGTGGCTCTGAAAAAACTGAGCCGAAGTTTACATAGTTCCAATTGTCATCAGCATCTTCTATGTAATCATTAATATCAAACAAGATAACCTTTTTTGCAATCTCATCATAGCGATCAATTGGCTCTACCTCGCTGATTTGTTTGTAATATTTTTTTGCTATCTTTAAAAATGGGTCTACCTCATGGTAGGCATAGTCGTTCCAGTCTGAATTTTGGTCTGTATCATTGGCAAAGGTTGAAGCGATAGCATCATATTCTAAAGACTTAAGGCTATATTCTTCAGACAGCCTAAAAATTTCTGATCGATGCCTTGCCATTTTATCCTCTTTAGGTAGTAGTAAACCCCCCATTAAGGATGGGGCATACATATAGTATACCAGCCCTTAAGGGGGGTGTCAATTACCACTATTAATGATTAATTAACCCTTTTTTGATCGTGATCTACGCTCTTCAACCACCATGTCTTCTACGGTAATTGCATTTTTGTCTACAGTAGAGAATGCTGAATTAATCTCATCGATAGTTAGTTTGCCATCGTCCATAAATGCACGAGCCAACTTTTCAACTACTGCTGCAACTGCTGTCAAACCAGCAACGGTAACTGCCTTAATTGTAGAGATACCAGCAATAGCACCAGCACCAATGACTGCAAGGCCATTAGCAGCAAAGACTGCCACGATACGCATAATAATATTCCAAATATTTTTTACACCTTTCATTCTAGTCCTCCTTTCTCAATGGAATGGATATTAACCAAACCACTGTAGTAATAAGAATTGCTATACCAACAATATCTCTTGCTGATCCTGTAAGGGTTAGCCAAGCAATAAAAAATCCAAGGAGAGTAAATGCTTGAGCAATTATTTCTACACCTGCATCTTTTAGCCATGTCATGAATCCCTTTATAACTTTCTTAATCATTTTCATATTTACCTCCTCATACCAATAATCGTACTTGCAATTTGAGATACAATGACTACTGGGATTATTACCTCTTGTGCTTTTTCTCTCTGATCGTCTGTCATATCCATACCTAACTCAGAGAAATTAGATAGGAGTTCTAGTGGGTCTACATTAAATAATGCACCAAGTGGATCTTCTAAAAATGCTTCTGCTTGTACCTCTGTAACAGCGTCTGCCAATGTAAATGGCATTGGGGTATCTCCAGCATCACTTGCTCTTGCTGAAAACTCAACAAATGCTTCTGCAAGTGCTGGATTAGATTTCATTTGATTTGCAATTTGTCCAATTTCTGATGTTTTAATACCAAGATCTTTTGCAACCTCAGCCTTTGCCTCTTGAGTTAAGGTTTGCAGTGTTTGGCTAACTGCTGCTATTTGTTCGGCAGAAAGTTTAACTAATTTATTATCTTTGCTTGTAAGGTTTGCAATAACTCCAGATAAATCTTCTGTTGTTCCAGTACCCTTTTCTGGAATAAGTGCTGCCAATTCTTCATCTTTTATTTCAGGATTAGTGGTTGGTTCGGTAGTTGGCTCTACTGTTGGTTCTGGGCCAGGTGTAGGCTCTGGAGTTGGATCTATTATAGGCTCTGTTGTAGGTTCTACCGTTGGCTCTGGAGTTGGCTCTGGGGTAGGATCAATTGTTGGTTCTGGATCTGGGGTAACTTCAGGTGTAGGTTCTGGGGTAGGTTCTGGAGAAACTTCTGGAGTAGGTTCAGGTGTTGGATCTACGATAATTGTTGGTTCTGGAGTAGGCTGATTTGCTGCTGCATTGGCTGCTGCTTGTGCAATTGCAATTTGAATTTCTCTTTCTTTTTGTTTATTATAATATTCCCATGCATCTTCTATAGCATTATTCATATCTATTATTGCTTGATTGTAATTATCATTAGCAGTATTCTTATTAGATAATGCATTTTCTGTATTTGTAACAGAAGTATTATATGCTGTTATTTTTTCCTGTAAAGTTTGATTATATGTTGTTAGTGTAGAATTGGCACTATTATATGCAGTAACTTTATTATTATAATTTGTTTGTGCTGTTGCTTGATCTTCTACTGCTTGATTATATGCATTAGTCTGTGCCTGTGTTGGTCCAGAACCAGAAGAAAAAGTATTTAAATTGCAACTAAAACCTACACCCCAACCACCAGTATAGTCACATCCTGCTCCAGTCCATCCTCCAGGAATAGCCCATCCAAGATAATAAGATCCTGGACCACCACCGTTATACCACCAAATTTCTACATCTAATGTTTTATTTTGGCTAACATCATATACTGGTGAATAAGCACTCCATCTTGCTCCCTGTTCTACCCAGTTATCAATTGCTAATTGACCATTGACATACATTTTAAAACCATCGTCTGTATACCCTGCAAAATAAGTTGAAGTCCAATGAGATGGAACTGTAATCTTTCCAGTAAACTTAACTACTATATTTTCATATCTATTACCACAGACTGGCAGGTACATAGAATTTGAATTCCAGGTACCAGAACAAATAACAGAATCTGGTACTGCTATGCTTGGCCAAACCCTAGCAAGGTTATAAACTGTGTATTGAAGTCCTTGACCACTAGCAGATTGCATATTTGCTTGGGTTGTTTGAACATTAATGTTTGCTAGATCTAGGGTATCTTGAGCAGCATTCTTTGCAGATAGTGCTGTTGCTACCGTTGAAGTTTGACCATCAACTGCAGATTGTGCCAAAGTCTTTTCTTCAAGTGCAACCGCTTGAGCATTTACTGCATCTTCATAGGCTTGGTTTGCTGCATCTCTTGAGTCTCGTGCTGATACGGCAGCATCATATTTATTTTCTGCTATATCTATTAGGTTTACAAAATCAGTCTGATAGTTTAAGTCATCAACGCTGTTATTAAGTTTTGTTATTTCTTGTGCAGCAACTGATATAGGGTCGTCTGAATTAGCGTCTGTAGGGGCTATTAAAAGCCATCCAAAGGCTAATATGGTGGCTGTTGCTATGCGTATTAATCGTTTTATTTGCCTTCCCCCTTGCAGACGAATGTCTGATAGGATGATTATACCATTTTATTGCAAAAAAAGAGGGCCAGTATATAACTGACCCTCTAATTTATAAGTTAATTACTTAACTAGTGTAACCTTTGCCTTTGGATTCTTTGCATTCCACTTCTTAGCAAGATCGTTGAATGCCTTCTTAATTGCAGCAAGAGCAGCAGCATTGTCTGCCTTCAATTTTGCAATTTCAGCATCCTTAGCAGCAATTGCAACTGCTGTTGCTGAATCTGAAGCAGCCTTTGCATCTGCAAGTGCCTTTGTAGATGAAGCCTTTGTTGCAGCATGTGCAGCAACTTCATTTGCAAGAGCAGCATCTGCTACAGCCTTAGCAGCAACTGCTGCATCTGCGATAGCCTTTTGTGCTGCAAGTTCAGACAAAAGATCACGAACTGTGATTGTCTTAACTACGCTTGAAGTAACTGTGTTGAATCCTGCTACTGCAGTTGCAACATCAGATGAATTTGTAACAGAAACAACAATGGTTGAAGAACCAGTTGCTGGAAGTGTTACCTTAAATTCTGCCTGACCAAAGTTAGACAAAGTTGCGCCAGTTGTAGCGGTTGTTGTATCAAGAGTTCCACCAACAACAAGTGCTGTTAGACCCTTACCTGATACCTTGTTACCAAATACGTCTGTTGCGGTTACTGTTGCAGTTACAACGCTTGAGGTTGTTCCAGCATCAGCAGATGAAAGTGCAATGGTATTAATCTTACCAGCAGTTCCCTGTACATAATATGTTAGTGTTGTTCCGCCATTTGTGATAGCAACTGTACCAATTGCTGTTGTCTTTGTATAGACATAAAATGTTGCGGTTGTTCCTGTTCCAGTTGCAATCGTCAAAGATGATGATCCTGAAGATGCAGATACTGGTGCAGCAGATGTGTGTAGTGCTGATACGATTGTTGCATTTGTTGCTACAACAGAAACGTTTGTTCCTGTATCAACTGTTGCAACAAACTTTAGTGCATCAGCAGCATCAACTGTGTTATCTGCTGGGACTGGCAATGATGCAGGCGTAGCAAGTGCGGATGCTGTTGTATTAGCAGTTCCGTCAAGTGATACAGCGACTGTCATTACGGCAGCACTTGCAGGCGTTGCCACGATTGTTGCGGTAGTCATGGCTGCAACCACGGCTAGGGCGATTTTCTTAAATGAATTCATTCATTTCTCCTTATATTTATATTTATATTGTTTTTAATCTATCCATAAAATCATCATCATTATCGATGTCTGAATCTTTACGAGTAGGTTTAAATTGTATCACACCATCTGGCTGCTTGTCAACTTTGGGTCTATCTTTGAAGGTGTGAATCTCTACAACCACATCTTGATATTTTGGGGTATAGGAGATTGCTCCAAAAATAGCACCACAGACAGCATCTGCCAAATCCTTAGATTTTTTACGGGGGTGATCAACTTTATCATTTTTCATGATTTTGAGTTCTGTTAACTCATTGAACAATAGTTCAATTGCTGGCATAACTAGTCGCTCTTCGTAAACTAGCATGGCCATATCCTCATAATGTTTCTTAGCAACAGAAACAGTATCAGTTCTCATTCCTACGGATTGGAGTTCATTTTGAATATCGAACGATTGCCAACGGTCAAACGATACCAATCCAATATTAAAACCAAGTCTTCGAAGGTTTTGTATCCATTGTTTTACCTCTGAAAGATTCACTGGACCTTCTACCTTTGGTTCCCACCATGCTACGGCATCTACAATTACTATTGGAGATACCTGCTGGTAATCTTTTAATACCTGCACATTTACCCACTTTTCCACGTGTGCAATAGCAACCGCACACTTGTCATGCTTTTGTGCAAGGTCAGCATGTACATAATAAATTTTATTTGGATCTGGAACAAATGTTTCTTCAAATCTTCTAAATTGATCTAATGGATTTCGTGCTGTCATACATGCTCTAACTTTGTCTGCCTGTTTGAAGAATGCGTCAGAAGCAAAAGTTGGTACGCAAGCAAAACGTTGCATTGCATCACCCATGTCAGTTAAGAATGCGATTTTAAAATCATCAACTTTTCTTGTGGGGTTGACTTCCCATGTTGGTCTCTTAAGAGCAAACACACCAGGATATCTGTATGATTTGATGTGATCTTCATCCCATGAAATTTCAAACCAATTCTCTGGATCATCTTCTGGCAAAAGTGGATTAATAATAAATCTATGTGTCTTAGTTATCGTTTCTTTATCAGCAATTACAGCATCATATCTTTCAGAAATAAAGTCTCCCTGATATCTTGGAAATGACAATAGGGCTACCTTTCCCAAATCTGGAAAACGAGAATCCACAGAAGCACGGAATGCTTTATAGATATTATCTGCAGTCTTACCTTGATCGTTACCCGTTCCAATCTCCTGAGCAAAACCAGAAATCTCATCAAGCACTGCCATAATAAGGTTCAAACCCTCATGTGATTCACGTTCTGAGTGACCTGAGTAAACTGTAATAGATTTGTCAAATTCAATAGAGTCTGCCTTTGCATTAAACTTACCAGCAAACCATGGAGATTTTTCAATCTTTGTTTTAAAGCCTTTAAAGAAAACGTTCTTAGCCTGTTGAGCGTTAATAGCAACGTTAATAATATCGATGGCATCTCCAGAAGGTTTTCCATAGTACCGTGCTGGATCTTTAAGGCAGAGCAACTTATAAACAGTATAAGCACAACCAACTGTAGAAGTAAAATCCTTACCAGAGCCTTTTCCTAGTTGTAGAATAATTTCATTTTTTGTATACTTATCATAATAACGTGCACCTTCTTCTTCACCAAGCAAGGACATCAAATCTTCTTTTTTATAAACCTGGCTCATTGCTTGCACGATATCATACTGAATATCTGATAATCCAGGTTGTGCAAGATAGTCTGGTGACTCTACAAATGTTTTTACATCTACTGGTACTTCTTCAAAATGATCGTCTTGAAGTGCCAATAAAAAATCATTGAACTCCATTAACCACCGTAATCACTTCATTTTCTTTTGCAATAGCAGATAACCTACGCATAATATCATCACGAACCTCTGGATACTCAGATGCAATATCTTTTAGAATTCCAACAAGGATTTCCTGTCGTCTTTCAATCTCAACCATTTCTTCTGCAAGTTCCTTATTTTCAAGTAGTCCTGCTTTTTGTAGCATATCAATACGCTTAGATTCGATATCCATAACAAGTTTAATGGCTGCGGTTTTTGCTCCAAGATTATTAGTCATAGACGCTTCATCAATAACTTCATATGATTTTGTTATCAATTTACTATAATGTGCATCAGCACCTACCAATGCTTCTTTTGCTCTTGCTCTGATGACAGCATTATCAGAAGCCATTTGCTTCCATTCATCAATGTACGCAACTACCCGTGTGCGTGGAATAGCCAAGTCTTTAGAAATTTGTGTTGGATCATTTCCCTTTAGGTACTCAGAAACTACATCATTGACTTGATCTAAATGCTTGACCAGATCTTCTTCTGCTGTCACTTTGAACTCTTTTCCATATATCTATTATACATTATTTCGGCCCATACCGTGTGGTATCCATTTCCATAATGATGGCCATCTCTAGCATTCATTGCATATTCATCATCTGGATTTTCTATTACATATTTGGCAACCATGTCATCGTCTAGAATATTGACATAACAGTTTAAATCTTGATAATGATTAAAATTAGAACGAGGTGCCCATGTGCCATAAATTAAATTAATATTATTTGACTTACAATATCTTTCTAGCATAAAAATATATTGATATTCTATTAATGGAATCGTATGCCAGAGTTCTTCTGAGATTTCTTCTGGCTCATGAATATTAACATAAATATGTTTTTGTATTGTTGTATCAAATGAAAGGAATCTTCTTGATACTGGGAAATTAATAAAGATTACATTTGGTTTGCCAAATGATTCAATATATTTATAAATATTAAAAACAATAGCAAGAATGCCTAATCCAGGTGCACCTATATTAAAAAATCCAGAAGTATTTTCTTTGTGATGAATTTTGTCATAAAGTCTTTTTGCCCAAATCTCATGCTCTTCTAAACCATCCCCAAAAGTATTAGAGCATCCAGCAAACAAAATATGAAGTCCAGCATGCTCTGTAGTAAAATCATCTGACCTATATTTATGTTTATTTAATCTAATTTTGGGATCATGTAGATATGGGTGTGCCTGTATTTTGGGAAAGTCTTTCTTAAAGGGGAAGGCTATTTCTCTGTAGACAGAACCGCTATCAATATCAAAGATATCAGACATTCTGTAATCTTTCTATCTCATCCTTAATATAGAAGATTGCTTTCTGTAAATCTTCAATTTGTTTCTTATCATCTTTGAGTCCTGCTCTCCAAAGATATTTAAAAGCATTACCAATATTAAAATTGCGATGTCTAGTAATTTGAATACACTCAACTCCAGATGGATCGCTAGTATAATGTAATGGGTGGTTAACCTGATCTACCGTAATGTTAAATTTATCTGTCATCGTCTGCTCTTTCTTAATTTGAATTTAGCCAAATATGCGTAGATAGTTTCTACACTTGCTCCACACTCTTTGGCAATTTCTTGTGGAGTTTTTTTATCCACAATAAAACGTTTTTTAAGCCATGCTTCGTTTGTATATAGTCTAGCACTCATCTTCTTTTTTGTCAACTCGTTCCATCTGTTTTAATTTATCCCAATATCCATTTTTGTTTCCCTCGTATACCTGGCCAGTTTCCCTGTCAATTAAAATCCATTTTGTGGGTGCTTTTGTTTTTACAACTAAGAATACTGGCTCGTCTTCTTCTGGAAAACTAAATGGTTGTCTATTAGTCATGCAAGAGCCTTTTCCCAATTGTTCAATGCCCAATGACCTATGCCACACGCATCCGCTACATCATAATCATCTATGGTTTTATCATAAATAACATCTATCAATTTAATAGTTCTTTTTTTTCTATAATCTCTTTCAAAACTTTTATACCAAGAATCTGATTTTCCAGGGTTCTGTTGTCTTAGTACCAACTGTTCCTCTTTGGTTAATCTTTTATTTCCTAAGTAGTTTTGCCATGTGATTGGGGATACCTTACCGATACCCTTGATTCCAACAACTCCAGCAGAACCAATAATTGCACCTTGAACCAAAGCAAGATCAGCAGCGGTTTTAGGGCTATTCATAAAAACCGTATGCTCAATAATCAAATGCTCAGTATTATCAAATAATGGATTTTTAAAAAAGGCCTGAACCTTTTGTGATGCATCAATACATTTTTGATAGATATCTTTGCCATCAAAATTTATTTTTCCAACTAATTCTATTTTGCCAAAAACAAAAAGACAAAAAGCAAGACTATTAGTACTTGCATCAATAGATACAAATTTGGATGGCCTTTGTTTCATTTGCTATTTCCCTTAATCTGTTTTAAAGCCTTTAGTACTTCATTTGGATTAACGCTACACTTAATGCATAGTGGGTCATCATTATATATAGATAGCGGTGACCCACATGACTTGCATTTACGATCCTTGCCTTTTCTTTTTTGTCTTCTTGTAATGAGGTAACGCTGCGCTATTTTTTGTTTTGTAGCAGCAGCCCTACACTCATCTGAGCAATATACCTGATAGGTTATTGCTGTAAAGAATTCAGTATCACACCAGTTACAATGCTTCATTCCCTAACAACTCCAGAGGTTTAATTTTAACTACCCCTGTTTCGGCCTCAGCGCATGCCTTCTGAATCGGACATACCTTGCAAATTTTTGAGTTTGCACGATATGTTTTTTGTGGAAGTTCTTTGTTCTCCCAAGACTTCCGAACCGTTCTCATCCAATCAAACGCTTGGTCTACCCACCTGCGGTAATGATCACTTACTTGAACAGGAATAACCATTAGTTCATGATTATTTTTATTCTCGTAAATCAAAGCACCCAAATCCTTTTTAAGTATCTTCATATACATAATAAGTTGCATTAGGTGTCCATCTTTTGGTTTTCTACTTGCTTTCTTGTATTCAAAGCCTTCGTTTGGCATTGTTTTAATTTCACCAAGAATAGTATTGCCATTATAGTTCAACATCGCATCCCCGTAACCAGAAATAGGTGGATCTTGATATTTAATTCTAAACTCAAGAGCAGGGTGCTTCTGTGTCTTGTATTTGCTTGGCTCTGGATCAAACTCCATCGTTTCATCTAAAAGACCAGCATCCATAATAGCATCTTGAATTCTGTCATGACTGAGTGTTCCGCTTGTTCTATTGGCTACACCATATGCATCTGCATTATCATGAAAGATTGCTCCCTCAAATGCTAAATACCAATACCTTGCACATTCGCCAGCACCATAAGTTAGTGTTGACGGAGCAAAGGTTGTCTTCTTTTGAAAACGTGGCTTAATTTTTGCAGTATAGCCAGAATTGATTGCATCAACTAGCCCTTCTGTAAAGTCTGTATCGGAACTTGTTTTCTTAGGTTCTGATTTAATCATTACTTGTTTTAATAGATTTTTTGTCATTTTTATTATCGAGTAATATATTTAAGAGCAGAAACCAAATCATTAATTGATTCGGCTGCTGTATAATAAATATTCTTTTTTGCTCTATCTCCTTTATCTACATTAGTCATCCATGTTGCTTTAAAAGCCATTTTTGCTGCGATAGCCTGTAACCTTACTATCTCAATTGTAGCAGTATTGATTGGGATATCTGGTTTAATAATTAACTTAGCAATAAAGGTTAGGGCTGTAGTTAATTCTTCGTCTTCCATAAACTCTGCAACTTCTGCAAGTCCATTCACCATCTCAAGGGTGGTCTTACTTGGTGCTTCAATTGTCATTACATTGACCTCATATCTATTCCATCTAACATGCCTTCGTCATTCCATAACTTAAATGCTGCCATCATATCTGGCCGTGATTGTAGTTCATCTAAATACTTTTTGCGTTCTTGTGGTGATTTCTCTGGATCAATAGGATTATCTTCACCAGTAAATCTATAATTATCTGTAGGGCAATAATCCATACTAATAATTTCACAAAATTCATCATTTTTAAATTTACGTTTTGGTCTCCAATGTATTTGATTAACTGCACTGAAGACAATCGTTTGTCCAGGAGTCAACGTATACTTGGTAAAGTTGCTCGTATCATTCCAATTGCCAACATAAAGATCCCATTCAATATTTGAATCTAGGCAATAATTCACTGTAATTAAATTTTCATCTGCATCTAGATGTGGTGGTAGGGATGGATTATTATCTCCGTAACCCCACTTGCGATTATAATCAATATAGTTGTAGTGGCATAATGCAACGTCTCCGTTATAAAGAGGCTTTGCAATACTGTCCAAGGTATCTTCACAGTCTTTAGGCATATCAAATTCAATTAGCATTCTAGACATGTTTCTTGCAATCTTTGGCTGATACCGACTTCTGAAATCAGATGTTCGAATGTAGCCATCTTCAATTCTATCCCCAATAACAAATGGCTCAATCTTTCGATTTTCTTCAATTAGATTTCTTAAACTATTTACCTGCTCAACAGAAAAAAGATTATCTACATAGAATGGCAAGGGCCTATTGTATTTGTCAAATCCAGTAAGGTAATCATGCAGTTTTCTCATTCGAGAACCCTCCGTTTGCAAAATACCAATCCTTGTACAATTTTGCTTTTGCATCTACAAACTTCTTTGTAGCCTCATCTTTTGGTGGCAATGTTGGATCTGTGAAATGACAGAATATCATTTCTACATATTGGTCATCGGAGAATTCTTTTGGTTCTCTCCAATGAATTTGATGTGTACCAGAAAATGTTGCTGCCTGATTATTTAATAGAGGTAGTGCTCTATGCTCAACGACAATGTTCCAGTCAACGTTTCCATCTAGTTGATAGTCAAACGTGAATTTGGATTCTTTGAAAGTTTCATCATAATGTGGGAATAATGATGGACGGAACTTTACCCCATCCTTTTCAGTATTCTTGTATATTGCATGACAGTATTCAGTCAAAACAATATTTTCATTGCCACTGATAACTATTGCATAATGTGTTAATTTATCTACAATATTCTGTGGGAGTTGTATAAAATTATTTAATTGACAGTGTGGAGCCACAAATGCGGAGCCAGTGCTTGCAACAACGGACTCCTTTATCTGACCAATCTCTTCTTCTGTAAAAACATTATCTACTACTACATTTGGTATATCGTATCTCATTTTTTCTCCTAGTTACTACTCTATTATACAGCATCAATCAGTTGTTCTAACATCTCTAATTCTATAATTGCTAGTCTTACCTTTGCATTACCCTCGCCCAGCACCACAAAAATTGCTGGATCATTACCATTCCGAATCGCATCAGTAACGGCCTTGGCCCAATTATCTTTATTTACTGTAAATCCTTTTGGGTATTCTTTAAAATCTACAGTAAAGTTATGCCATGTGGCATCACCTTTTTTAGTATTTCTGCCAGAGTTTTTATGTGGCTTGGCACCAATTCTTTTACTCTCCGTCTGTTCGCTCATAATCCTTTTTCTTTCTTTTTGCAAAAGAAACTTTGCTCAAATGCTTTTCTTTGCACATCCAAGTTGCCTCTTTTGTATCAGCATAGAGTCTTAATGTTGGTACTTCCATCTTGCATGTGTGGCATACAAACTTGCCAGAATAAACTGTATAGGATGCCACTAAGCACCTGAACCAAATCTAAAAAATACCATCTTAAGAAATTCACCCTCTGCAAAAGTTTTGTCTACCCTAGAGTGCAACTGTCTTACTGGATCCATTACTAGCGCATCATTATCTCCTAAAGTATAAATTTCATCATCTATACATAAATCCCAACTGGTATTTGATTCTAGTTGATAATTAATCATCAAGGATGAATCTCCGCCATCCTTGTGTGATCTTAAAACTGGCCTACCATATTTTCCAGAATACTCTACCGCCATAATTCCATGAGCCTTTATGGAATGATGATTAGTGCCATCTAAGTCATCTGCTATTTTTTGAATAGAAGGCATAATAGATTTTGGTATATTTAATTGCTCAACATCTAAACGACCCATAAATTTATGCACTACAGTTTTAGTATTTTGTCCTTCTAGGTATCCTGGATCATCTAGGTATACTGTCTCACGAGAATTCTGCTCTCTTTCAATAAATGATTTTAATAGAGCAACTTGTTCTTCTGATAAAACATTTCTTACAATATATGGTTTCATTATGAGATCTTTCCTTTAATCTGTTCCTGAAGATCTAAATCTTCTTTGACACGATTAATAAATCCTTCTCTACCCTGAACTTTTGTTCCATCATCAAACTGGTACCATGCTCCAGTTCTATTGATTATGCCAAGTGATTCAGCAGTATCACAAAGATCGCCGATAGTGTCAATCCCAATAGAATCACCTCTAAAATAGAAATCATATTCACCAGACTGAAAAGCAGGAGAAGTTTTCGAAAACTGTAATTCCCATCTAACTTTGCGACCAATCTTTTCTTCAATAAGTTTGTCACCAACATGTATTTTTCCCTTCAATGCTTGGTTTTCTGATTCTGACGAAAATAATTTAATAACCGTAGAAGAATAAAACTTAGTAGCCTGACCACCAGTAGGCTGCTGGCTAGTATACATAGCATTAATATTATTGCGAGACTGGCTAATAAGGACAAGCAAAGTAGGCTTAACTTTATTGTTAGCATAGTTAAGCATTTTCCATGCATTGCTAAAGTCTCTAGATTCCGCTCCAATTTGCTTGGTATTCTCCAGTTGCTTGAGTTCATCAGAATCCTTTTCAAAATAGATTGCTGGAAGTAGAGATGTAATTGAGTCAACGACAATCATATCAACCCCAGCCTCCATCAATTGTACACCCACATCTACCATCTCATTAATTGTTCTTGCTTGAGAATAAATCAGTTTAGTAGTATCTACGCCTAATCTTTCAGCCCAAGTCTTATCATAAGACATCTCTGCATCGATCCATGCACAAATCTTATCCTCCTGTTGGGCCTGTGCAATCATTTGTAGACAGAGTGAGGACTTGGCAGATGATTTAGATCCCCAGATAAGTACCTGCCTTCCATACGGTAAGCCACCACCCAAAGCACGATTTAGTCCAAAACTTGGTGTGGCAGCAAACTCTGTCTTAGGCACAGCATCGCCTACAAGAATATTTTTACGTAACTTAGGATTTAAGTTTGCTAGTACTTCTTCTACTGTTACTGACATTAGAATCTTACCCCATGCTTCTGTGGACGATCTTTATTAATGTTAGCCTTTTCCTGTAAAGCATAGTCAAGGGAGACTGTGGTATACCCTGCCTGTACAAGACCAGCATATAGATCTAGTGTACGAATAAAGATATCTGCAGTTTCCATTGCAATCTCTTCTTCTCCCTTGTCCTTACGAATTGCTTCCATAAGTTCTGTGACCTCTGATACAATCATCATACATTGTTTTGCAATAAAAATATCATCAGTTTCATTAGGCCAAAAACCTTTTGCTACTGCCGTTTCGTGTAATTGTTCTGCTAAATCATCAAGCATTTATATCCTCCAATATAACCGTTCCATCTTTTGTCTTGCCAAAATCAAACTTATAAACATTTCCTTCTTGTATTTTCATATATGCTTTAGCAAATGCGGTAGGAAATACAGTAACAGAATGTAAGTCTCTAGATGCATCCGCAACTGTGAGGGATGCCATCTTCTTGCCAGTTTTTGTAACACGTGGTTTAAATGATACCACGAACATCTCTTCATCTTTATATGGCAACATTCTATAATTTAAAAACTTAATTAATGCATTGTCAGATGTTTTAATTTCTTCAATTGGTACTGCAGAAACAACCCTGTTGTCATTAGCAAGTAAGATATACGTCTTGCCTGCTTCAATAGTTGTCTGCTCATCATCAAAAATACCAGTGCTACCAGTTTTATCTAGCAGTTCAACTCTTGACCATCCCTTTGCTCTCTTAATTCCTTTTATCATGCCCATCATAATAAAAGATCCCTTTTCTTCATAATCTTCTACAGGTGTAATAAATGCATGATAGTGAGATGGAACTGTCAAATTAAATTCTGGTAAGTTTAAATATTCGTAGAGGTTTTCTTTAATCTCTTCGTCATTTCTTGGGTTGTCACTAAATGTTGCTGCACCGACAACACGTAATGCTTGAAGAGCACGGCTGTTAACTCCGTTTCCCTTAGTAAAAGTAAACTCCTCAAGTTCAGAATACGAATTGAAAGGCCTAGCAGAGATATACCTCTCAGCAATTTTATCTGATATGTACTTAATACCAGAAAGACCAAATCGTATACCCTTACCCTCAATTTTAAAATCAATATCTGAATCATTAATATGAGGTAGTTTAATGCTGATCCCCATTCTCTTTGCTTCAATAAGATATTCAGTCCTCGCATCTTTATCCTTTTCGTTCTTTAGTATTGAGTACATAAACTCAAGTGGATAGTAATATTTCAACCATGCTGTCCAATAGGAGAGGGTTGAGTAGGCCACTGCATGTGACTTGTTAAAAGAATATCCTGCGTGGGCTTCGAAATCATGCCATAGGTCAAGAGCGTTATTAGGACTAATATACTTACTAGCACCAGTAACGAAACGATCTTGGAAGGCGTTAAATTCTTTTGCATCTTTCTTCTTTCCAATAATCTTTCTAACTTTATCTGCTTCTGACATTGACATACCACCAAGTTCAACGCATGCCTGCATAACCTGTTCTTGATATAAAATACAACCATAGGTATCTTCTGTAAACTCTTTTAATACCTGATGTTTATAGTCAATGTTTTGACGACCATGCTTGCGTTCAATATAATCTTTTCCAATTGTATTCATTGCACCTGGACGTACCAAAGCATTTGATGCAGCAAGTTCTGCCAAATTCTTTACACCCATTTTAATGAGTAAGTTGGTGTATGGTGTTGCTTCACACTGGAATACGCCTTTGGTATATCCATCTGAAAGCATTTGATAAACATTTTTATCATCCATATCAATAGAAAGAAGGTCTATCTTTTTACCTTCTCTTTCTTCAATAATATTTAATGTATCTTTTAATACACTTAAGGTTTTAAGTCCAAGTGCATCGATTTTGATGAGACCAATCTTTTCAGCCTCTTCCATATCCACAGCAACGACAGGAATACGGTCATCGCTACCAGGAGAATTACGTGTCTCCATTGGTGCGTATTTAAAAATAGGATCTTTGCTAGTGACAACGCCAGCAGCGTGAATGCCAGTACCTCTAATACGACCACGTAATTGTTCACCATATACCTCCACCTCTGGATATTTATCTCTAAACCATTCCGTTGTTTTTGAACTACAGAAATCATCCCAACTATCTACTAACTTTAAAACTTTGTTTACATCTGGTAGTGGAATATTCAATACACGTGCAACATCTCGAACAACACCCTTATCTTTAAAAGAAAGAAATGTTGCAATAGAAGCAACGTGTCGATACTGTCTAACTAAATAATCTTTAACTTCTTCACGACGAGAATCCTGAATATCTGTATCGATATCTGGAAAGTCATTACGCTCTGGGTTAATAAAACGGAAGAACAAAAGTCCATGCTCAATAGGATCTATGTCCGTAATACCAAGTGTGTAGCAGAGCAACGAACCAGCAGCAGATCCACGACCTGGACCTACCATGATTCCTTCTTTCTTTGCCCAGTTAATCATGTTTCTTACAACAAGAAAGTATGGAGCAAATTTTTTATCACGAATAACTGATAACTCTTCTTCTAGTCTTTGTTCGTATATATCGTTACCAAGCCAGTTTGAGTTTAATCTTTTTTCTTCAAGCCCAGCAAAAGCAAGTTCTGCAAGTTCTCTGTCTGGATTCTTATACTGAACTGGCAAAAGGTTTAAGCCTTCTTGTATATCGTAATCCTCTACCTTATTAGCAATCTCTAATGTGTTAGCATAAATATCTGGTCTATCGATACCCTGCTTTTCCATTGCAGCCTTTATTTCTTCGTATGATAGTAAATGAATATCAAACTTATTAAAAGTTATGTCTCTGTCAGCACCATACAAATAATCCAAACGCTTCATCATGTTGGTATGCTTTTTGGACTTTTCAAAAGTGTGTTCTTTGTCAATCTTGACATGTGTATTTAAGAGTAATTTAAACTCTTGAATTTCTTTTTGATCTGTTGTGCTGTGGTGGCAGTCTGGAGTAACAACAACCTTAATCTTATACTCATCTGCCAGAGCAATCAGTTGCTTGTTGATTTCTGACTCATTATGTGGCATGACCTCAATATAATAGTCATCCTTAAATACTTTTTTAAACCATTCAATATATTTTTTGGTTATAGCAAATTCACTATTTTCCAAAGCCTTAACCAAAACACTGCTTGGGCAAGCAGATGTAACAATAATGCCTTCTGAATATTTTTCTAAAGTTTCAAAATCAAATCGTGGCTTTTTGAAATATCCTTCTGTCCACGCAATCTCATTAATCTTGTTTAGGTTTTCCAAACCAATTTTATTTTTGGCGAGAAGGACTATATGGTTATAGACTAGATCTAGATCTCCATCTCTTTCAGACTTATCTCTAGTGTCAAATCTATCAGAACACATATAGCCTTCTACGCCGAGAATAGGCTTAATACCCTTTGCTTTTGCAATACGGTGCAGTTCCCTATGCCCAGATAAAGTACCGTGGTCAGTGATTGCCAATGCTGGCATCCCTAACTCAACTGCACGGTTCACGTATTCTTCTGGAGTAGCAATCCCGTCAAATAACGAGTAATGGGTGTGTACGTGTAAGCCTACGTAAGACATCTATTACCAGTCGATATTTGTACTAGTAACAGAAGGTGTGTCAAATCCAAAATAGAATGATTCTTGTTCTGGATATGGAACCTCACGAACAACCTTTTCTAGGTTGAAGAATTCAAGACCATCCCACTTAAATGGTTCTGAATCTGGCTTGGTAGGAAGAAGTGTGTAATTGGTTTCAGTACCCTGACCATTACGCTTTAACTTCCATTCAAGGTTTGATACGCTACCTGTGTCAAGTGCATATTCACGAATATTATTAAATGCTGATTGCTTGCTAATACCTTGAGACCATACAGCAATATATGGATCTTCAAGACCATCATTAATCAAAACATTGCAGTAGAAACGAAGACGTGCTCTCCAGCCAGACTTCGGTTCCTTCTTGGCCATTTCACAACCGAAACAACGACCTTCTGTTTCCATTGTGCATGCAGCCTTACGCTTATAATCTTTTGGATTAGTGTGTTCTGCAACTACTACAGATAAACCACGGCTCTCTGCATAGTTTGCTGAGTCCGAATCTAGTTCTTCTACGAATCGGATTTTTGCTGATTGTCCATCAGCCAACTTTACCCAACGAACCTTTTGTCCAGTACCTTCATACTTTGGCTTGTCGAGCAAGGCATTGATATCTTTGAGTCCTTTAATTACGCTCATTTTTTCTCCTTGTTTGTTATCTTAGTTTAGCATAGACAGTATTGACTTGTCAAACTGATATTCTAATTGTTTAATTGACGTGTCGTCCATATCGCCTATATCTTTATATTGTTTATCTAACTGAATTACGCTAACACGAGAACCTAATCTTTCAATTAATCGATCTTTCATGTTACCGCCTGCCTCATCATTATCTGCAATAACAATAATATTATTGAAGTATTTTTGAAGCAATTCTATTTGTGCATTTGAAACATTTGCACCCAAAGTAGCCACTGCTGGGAAACCAACCTGATCTAATCTAATAGCATCAAATGAGGATTCAACCACATAAACCTTGTCTGCAATTTTTACTCTATGCAAATTAAATAAAGTTTTTGATTTTGGTAATCCTGGGGTATTCTTAAATTCTTTACCTTCGATGGTTCGTGCAACAAAACCAATAATCATTCCATCTGGGCTATGTACTGGAACAGTGACCATATCTTGCTTTTCAGAAAATCCAAGCCAAAAATTTTTCATTGACTGTTCGGTAATTAGTCTGCCTGAAAAATATCTTTTTGCTCTTGGAGACTCCATTGCCTGAGAATTTAATCTTTTAATCAATATCTCATCAAACTGGATAAAATCTGGTTTAACATAAAGTGCTTGGTTAATATCTTTTTCTAAATTAGATTCAGATTCTTTACCTTTGATAAAACGAATAGATTCAAAATAAGTGCGACCAGACGTGTGCATAACAAGTTCTACTAAATCTGCGACTTTCTGACAAGAAAAACAAAAAAATGTTCCATCGCTTTTATGCACTTCGCCAGCAGGAGTTCTTGTATTAGAATGAAATGGACAAAAGATAATATAATCAGAATCTACTTCTGATTCGATTGTGATTCCCGAACCTGTGAGAACTCTTTTAATTTGTTCTTTGGTGTAGGTATTGCTTTGTGTTCGTCTAGTCCTATTATCCATTCGCTCTGTCTTCTTCCTATGTATACTCCGTATAATGTTAATTCAAATTCAAAAAATTTTTTCTTTTCGTTATAGTCTACCGTAAAATCTGGCACTATGTCAAGTCTTGGTACATAACCTGCCAATCGCATTTCTGTAACCAGAAGGCGGATATACTCCTCCTTCAATCTCCAGATTACAGCCTCGTCGCTGATCATTCCGTTGAGATTGAACTTCTTCAATGGTTTGTGATGAAAAGTTGCCATGTATCATATTATATCTGCTATCTCAATTCTCAAAGTCTTTATATCTATAATGTCCTCTGTCAAAGTCTACTTCAACCAAGAATTCACCCATAAAACCATTTCTATTCTTTCTAAATACACATTCAATAATGTCGCTATTGGCTCCACGACCAAGTGCCATAACCCAGTCAGCATCATATGCGATCTGTCTAGACCAAGCAGTTTGACCCAATGTTGGAACGGTATCGAGTTTAGTAACGTCATCTGGAGTAGCAGATGAGATTGCAATAATTGGTACTTCTTCTGCAATTGCCATTAACTTTAATTCACGAGAGAGGTTCTTCATACGTACCGTCTCATTGTCAGACTTTTGATTTGGACTCATGAGTTGTAGGTAGTCAACAATAATAAAGTCTGGTTTGTACTGATCAATCTTTCCACGCAGGACAGATGGAGTTACATCTCCACCAGAGTCATTAGAGATAATATGAAATTCGGGTTTTCCAACAAGACGATCTCCATGCCACTTCTTAAGCATGTCAATCTCAACCTGTCCAGAACTGAGTTTTCTATGTGACCAAAGACCTTCGCCCATAATTGTAAATACACGGTTACGAACTTCTGTCTCACTCATTTCCAATGAAATGACTAATGGGGATTTGCCTTGCTTCCATGCTTGTACAGCAAAGTACAAAGAAAGCCAAGACTTACCAATACCAGGATATGCTAGGAAGACACCCAACTGTCCTGGCATGATTCCTGCTGGAAGATAATTATCAAATCCTGGTAAACCAGTTTTAATTCCAACAGAACCTAATTCTTGTTGCTTCTTTACTTGTTCATAATATGCAACTGCTGAATCTAAATCCGTAACATCGATATCACGAATTGCAGCAGTGTTCTTTTTTAATTCTGAAGTTTTCTGAATCAGTGTTTCAAGTGCTGCAGGACCTTGGCCACTCTGTACCTCTGTTGCAGTAGCCCTAAGAATATCTTTAAGACTATCTGTTAAATACTCTGCCTGCAATTCATCTAGGTGATGCTTTGTTGCTCCCACTCCAGTAGAAGGTGTAAAGTCTCTAAACTTTTCAACAACAAGGGATAGTGGTGGAACGGATCCATTGTGTTCAGAATAGTTTCGTATAAAGTTCCAAATGTCTCCATGAGTTCTTAGGATGTTGTCAACATTTGCTTGTAAGAGTACATGAACCTGTCTATCTTCAAGGACAGCGGTAATAAGTTTATTCTCAGTATTATTCACTTAACCACTTCCTAGCCATTGCTCGTCTCTCTTCTCGTTCTCTTTTGTCTTGTTCTATTTGATTTCGTTTTTCAATTATAGCATCTGCATAATTGACGTAATACTTCCAATTTGGTTCATTTGCAATTTCAAAATAATAGGATAACAAATCATAACATGCTGGCAATCCATATGATTCAATCAATGCATCTGCAGCCCATTGCTCTACGTTTAAATTGAGAGATGGCTTCTGCTCATATCGCTGAGTATATAATTTGCTATAACGACTAAGCAAAGCCATGCGGTCTTTGCGCTCAGCCATTACTACTCTTCTAACTCAGACTTTGCTTCAGCAATTTTTTCAGTTAGTTTATCTTCTACAAACTTGTAGACTCTTTCAAAAGCATCGTTAGTATTCTCTCCATCACGCTTTGAATCTACAACCCCAAGATCCAGTCTCAAGGATTGAAAATTTCCAAGGTTTAGGGTATAACCCAATGTTACAGAAACTTTAGTATTCTCATTTTCCATTTATATTTTCTCCTATGTGTTTTAAACAATCATATCACAGAAGTCTGTGAAAGTCAAGCATTGTCTTTCTATGGAAGGTGCCAAATCATCCATTAAAGCCACTTTATAGGGGTTTTTAGCCCCTACCATAAGTTGCTGGTCATTCTGCCCCCTAGAGGCTGGTTTATGACCCATTAAAGCGTTTCACTCCAAACTGGTATATATCTACCATCTTCAGTCTTTACATATGTAAGTATACCGTCCCCCATTCGCCTTGTCAACTCTTGGCGTGAGGGTGTTATATCATTTGTAATTAATTTATCTTTTCTTGGCCTGCCAATATGGTATGTAGCCAATATATCACGAATTTCCTTTACCTGCGATTCAGAATAATATGATCTAACTTGCCAACCCCTAGCCCCACCCTTTTGAGATCCCATTGGAAATGGAATAACCCCACGCTTCATAAGTGATGGCATATACTTTTTGTGTCTATTTACAAGTTCTGCAGTTTCTCCAACTGTATAGGCACGTTCTCTATTATTTTTAAAATCACTAATAAGACAACTTTCAATTCTATCTTTTGTAATATTATAAACAGACATTATTCCATTAGAACGATTTAAATGATGAACTCGAACAAGATCACCATTTAGAAACCAAACCTTTTTGTTTCCAGGAATTACAGAGGCGTTATTGTAACCTTCGCTCTCAATGCTTCCTTTTTTAATAGCCATTGTCCCTCATTTGAATCAGTTGGTGGGTGAAAAAATTTGCGTGATCCACATGTCAAACAAAAAGTTTCTAAGTGATCGGCTTTAGTATATTGTCTATCTAGAAACATTCTTTTGTGACACTTATCACATTTTAACATTAGTTCGGAATACCAATAACTATTAGATTGACCCCAACAGTTAAGTTTCCGCTAGTGTTAAAACGAACTACACCCTCTACCCTAGAAGTATTAACTGTTTTTAATACCACAGATACATTTCCACCTGCTGGTGTACCGCCAACATTTATTGGTGTTGCTGTACAAATTGGTGCATACTTGAAGTCTGCTGGAAAGTCATATGAAAATGATTTTTCGTTTCCGCTGTTTACAGTAGTATCTGAATAAATATTTACATATCCACCGATGATTCTGGCTTCAGATGCTTTGACACTTTGCTTGCCTGCATTAACAGTATCAACGGTTACATACTTATAAGTAGATGGTGAAATTTGGCTGGCAAGATCATTGACTGCATTAGCAATCTGATAGATGTAGGTCACATCCATTGGCTGACCTCGTTCTGGTAGTGGTATTTTTGACATAGTATCTCCTTATCCAATTATACCAAAGGTTCGGTACCTTCGTATATTGTTAATTTTGTATTTCTTTCTTTTGTAATTCCTTCGAATTGAATTGCTACACTTACGCTATTTGCCGTTTCTTTTAAAAATGAGAAACTATGTACGTATGATGTACCAGCATATTTATACTGACCATTATCAAATTTAACAAAAACATCATAGGCATCTTTATTTACATTGTTATCTGAATCACTCCATACAACATTTATAGTTTTAGATCCAACCTCAATAACACCAGTAACAGTAGTTGGGGTTTTTTCAACTAGGTTATATTGTGGAGACCAATGTGACATTCTGTTTCTATCTTCAGAAATAATCCTGTATCTTAAAATAACATTATTATCTTTACCAAGTGGTGGTAAATCAGAAGACTTTATAACAACCTTCTTTATTCCTGCATCTGACATTATTGCACATCCAGGGCAAATCTAAATTCTAGGTAATTAGTTGTATTTTGTAATTTTACAATTGTTTCTGCATTTGTATTTTTAATAACAGAATATCCAGTTAATCCGTACAAAGCATTTTCTGTTGAAACATTTTCAAGTCTCATTGCATCAATACACACAAAGAAATTTTCTGATGGCTCACCATTTTTAATAACACATGAATAAATCTTTACAACATTAATAGCACTCCAGGCAAATGGGTTTGTTTTAAATAGTTCTTGTAATTGCTTTTTGACAACAACATATCGGTTAGTGCTAAAGTCATACTGTCCTGATCCTGTGCCATTTGGTACATCGATTTCTAATTTTGCTGTTTGGCTAGATGATAAATTAGATCCACCATCATCTGAAGAAAATTCAACAATAATACGAACAGCATCTGGAACTTCATTTGAATCTGCAATAGTATTTGCTACACTGAAAGCAAATCGTAACTCATCTGTTGGTGCATTCTTGCTAAAGTCTGCTACTAATCCAGATTGATGAATATGGTTCTCATCTCCAACAACGGAAAGTCTAGAAATACCATTAACTGTTTGTTTTTGAATATTGCAATGATTACCTCTAACAGCAACAATATTATTTAAAAATCGGCAACGCTCATATCTTGCAACTCTGTTTGCATCATTAAATACTCTATTGTTAGCGTTTGTTTGTAAAACATTGAGATCTGTAACAATATTATTACTATCTTCTGAACCATTTAGTGGTGTGTATATTGATGGAATTGACGTTGCCTGCTCTTCTCCAGAAAGGTGCTCTTCCCAGTTTTCCTCTGGAGAATAAGCAAACAAAGTTTTACTGTCATAAGCACCTGCTGTATTATTGGATCCTGCAGAATAAATTCCTACTTCAGATAACTCATATCTTTCTTCACTAGGTAGTTCAGCAGTAAATACAATCTTAGAAATACCGTTCTCAGTTACAAAACCACGAGAAGCAATTGGAACACGAAACATCTCAAAATCTAGGTTTGTCTTATTTGAATAATCTGCAAAGTTGTCCCCAGTATCTAGAGGGGTTGGTCCACATCCAATAGCAATGTAAGAGGCGTAGGCTGGAGCCTGGCCAATAAGGTATTTGGCTAAAATTCTTTTCCCAGTATTAGTAATCATTAATTATTCACCTCATATATTGTATCATTAAGTAGGTCCCCAGCGTTTAGCATTTGAACCTCTACCTGCTCGTCTTCTTCTAGGTTAATAACATTAATAATGATGTCCCCAGTTTCTGAATCGATATAGACAATTTCCCCATTGGGTCCAGTACCAACATCTGGCACCTTGTTTTCAAACTTGATTGGGAAATTCTTAAAAAATGTATTTGCAGTATTTTGTAATGATAAAACATTTTGTGGATTATATTGCAAATAAATGCTTGTTAGGTTTTTGATTGGTTGGTAGGATACTAGTTGACCTGCAACAATATCGTTTCTTGCTATATTAATAATTTCCTCAGCACCTATATCCTCAAATAGAAGGTCTGTCATTACCTCTACTGGTACGACCTCTTCGGTTGTAATAATTAGATCAGGTGTCGCTACTTTGATTCCTGACGTTGATGTTGATGGAACAATTGTTGGTAAGTTGGGTGTTGCCTCTACCATTATTTTACCTCACTTAAAAATACCGTCATGTTAGGGCCATGACCATCTTTGCTATATTCAATATTATATACTACAAAACGGTCTGTATCTGAAACCAAAACATCTACATCTTCTTGTTTAAATTTAATATTAACAATATCTCCAAGTTGTAATGTTGGCATTGCAAATATTTTAAGACCAATAGATTTTCTTGGCTTAGAGATTTTTGAAATAATCCATTCCATCATATTTTGTGCATCGTCATATGATTGTATGTATGGTGCATTTAATGAAAAATCTTTTTTACCATGAGTTAATCTACTTATTTTAATATCCTCATACAGTTTATTAACCTTAAATGGAGAAGATATTAAATTGGTTCCCTTAAATTGTGGATTAGAAAAATTAGAATTTTTAGTAAAATACTCATCCACAGTATAATCATTCTGAGACTGCTGCGTAAATGTTACGCCTTGAATTCTTAAATAATTTCCACTACCGCTGTCCAAACTTAATGCTTTGTCTGTTGCATTAAATACCATAAATTCTGCTGCATACGATCCTGCCCTAAAGCCAGAGACAGTATATCCCTTAATGTTATTAAATGTTGGTGACAATTTTGCATAAAGTGCAGGAAAGGCTTTATCATATTTTACATTAAAGTAATGTGCCTCTCTCATGATTGTGCCAAATTCGTCAAAGTATATCT
>Ga0208005_1000010_pt1:5000-72500 | contig 77282 bp, 74 predicted proteins | sample DEB19_08_DNA_3_FD_184530 | JGI IMG/M metagenome (GOLD analysis project Ga0208005, IMG submission 184530) | Aqueous microbial communities from the Delaware River and Bay under freshwater to marine salinity gradient to study organic matter... | ecosystem: Environmental > Aquatic >... | reverse complement strand
TAAAGATGTTAAATACCATTCAGTTAGTATTCTTAATGTATTAAATGGTTGTTGATATGGATTAAACATTAACCACCACCAAAGTGCTGCCCGTATTTCACATAATATTCTAAATTTATTTAAAAGTCCAAAAGTCCATTCTTGAATTGTTCGCAAAACTTTTGTATCTACATTTTGGTTGGCAAAAATTTGAATTATTTCAGATAACCAATTAGGTAAAAATATAGCATTTTTTTGAATAATAAAAAAATTATAATACCCTTCAATATTATCTTTGTAAAAAGTTAATAAAGGTGGATCAAAAATTAACCCCTTTGGGAAAAATATTTCAGGATAAGTTTTTATGGAATCTGTGCCAATAGTTGCAATAAAGTAATTGGAAGAAAATAAACCGTCAAATTGGATAATAGTCATTGAATATTCTCTCCTTTTAAAATATTTATTTAGTTAGATAAATAAAATAGTATATTGAAATATAATATATCGGAATACGTATAAAAAATTTTTTTAAATTCGGGATAATAGGATTTGAACCTATGACACCCTGCTCCCAAAGCAGGTACTCTACCAAACTGAGCTATATCCCGTTGATGTTAATAACATATGGTTTTTATTTTATTATAATTAAAAAGTTATTTAGTACTATATCATAAGAAAGTTTAAATTAGCAACATTTTAATGTTTTATGTTAAATTGAGAATTTAATTTAGATACTGTATTAAAGAAAATCAGTTTTAAGTCAGATTAAAGATTTTTTATTAATTTGTTTGAGAAAAAATATTAAAAACAAGCTTTTATGCTAATATTATATTTATAAAAAAGTTTTTAATAAAGTAAGTCATAAGTCTTTTTACTATTTAATAAGCTCTGCTTACAGATCTCCAAACAGAATTTATAAATCTAAATTAGAAAATTTATTACGAGAGTAGAATTTTTAGTAACTTTTAGAAAATAAATCTACTAAAAAGTAATCTAAAAATATTTATTTTTAGATTACTTAAACTGCACAATTATTTATTAATTTTTTTAGTTCAGAAGAATAATTTAATTTTTAGCGTCTGCAATGTAATCTAAAACATCCTGAACTGTAAAAATCTTTCCAGCCGCTTCATCATCAATATCAACTTCAAAAGCTTCTTCAATAGCCATAACTAATTCCACAACGTCTAAAGAATCTGCACCTAACTCTTTTGAAAAATCTGATTCTGGTCTAACCTTACTTGGTTCTATACCTAATTGAAGACCAACAATGTTTTGTAATTTTGTTAATGTATCTTCAGACATAATAATATTCTCCTTTATAAAATTCTATAAATCATTTAAATTTGTGTATAGTTACTTTATATTATACCACAAGTTTTACTATTTTAGAAACAAAACTAATAAATTAAAGATCGAAAAAATTTTGTTAGTTGATACACGCTATTTTGATTTAATTTAAAAATTGGAATGTTTAATTTTTTTGCAAGTGTTCTTAATGCAAAATTATATTTCAAGTGTTTTTTTAAACCAATAATAATTGTTGCTTTTTTAACTTCTTTTGTTAATAACAATTTAAATCCTAATTTGTAACCAGATTCTTTGATTAAATTATTGGAAATCGAATAAGAATAAATAATTAATTTTTTAATTTCTAAATTTCTTGATTTTATTTGATTTTGTTGATTTAAAATTGTCCAACTGTTAAAATCATAGAACATTATTGTTTTGAAATTTGTAAAATTTTTTATAGGTGAAAATAAATCTTTTTTAATTTTTTGATACTTGATATTTATTTTATAACTAACTGACAGTTGTCGAGCTTGTAATAATAGAATGTTTCCACTTAAAATATAGTCAATAGAGTTTTTTATATTTTCATGAATTGTCCAAGAGTTTTTTTCATTGATTTCAATTGCTGTTTGAAAAGCAGGATACGCTTTTCGTTCTAAAATACTTTTTTTGGTTTTTCGTCTTTTAGCTTCATTATCACTCAATGTCACATATTGAATACCACCAATTAAGTCAGATAGAGAAGGATTTTTAATTAAATTTTCTAATGAATTTCCATGTGTTGTAGCAACAAGTTGGACACCTTTTTCTGCAATTGTGCGAGCAGCAAGTGCTTCTAATTCTGTTCCAATTTCATCAATAATTATTACTTCTGGCATGTGATTTTCAACTGCTTCAATCATAACTTGATGTTGAAATTCTGTTTTTGATACTTGCATACGACGAGCGCGGCCAATACCAGAATGAGGAATATTACTATCTCCCGCAATTTCATTAGACGTATCAACAATAATAACACGTTTTTCCAGTTCATCTGAAAGTATTCTAGCAATTTCACGAATAACAGTAGTTTTACCTACACCTGGTTTTCCCAATATCAAAATAGATAATTCAGATTCAAGTAAATCACGTATTAAACTAATACTACCAAAAACTGCTCTCCCAACTCGACAAGTTAATCCAATTATTAGGTATTGACGGTTCCTAATACAACTTATTCGATGAAGAGTTCGATTAATTCCTGCACGGTTTTCATCACTGAAATCACTAATTCGTTTAGCTATATAATCAATATCTTGCCATGAAATTATTTTTTTCGATAAATACTCTGGACCAGTTGTAAATCTAACTTCTGGTCGACGCCCTAAATCTAAAATAATCTCAATAAGTTTTTCTTTTTTAACATGATTTTTTAGTTTTTCTTGAATAAAAAACGGTAAGTTTTCAAGTAGTTTATCTAAATCTTGATGGATATTCATAAATAAAATAATACTAACTTTTTAATTTCTATTATAGTTTGAATATTTAATATAAAGTTAAAAAGTTAGAATAATTATTAAATTTTCTAAAAATTAAACTAAAAACATATTTTTTTAATTTTGAGTTAAATTTTTGAAAGTCTTACTAATTTGGTGAACGTTTGACTATCTAGAACAGCAATTTGTGATAATATTTTTCTGTTTAGATCAATATTGGATTTTTTAAAATTATGAATTAGTTTGCTATATGATAAACCATTTAATTTAGAAGCTGCATTAATACGTGTAATCCAAATTTTCCTAAAGGTCCGTTTCTTTTGTTTTCGACCAACATAAGAATACTTTAAGGCTTTCATTACTTGTTGATTTGCTACTCGGAAAAGTCGAGAATGAGCACCGCGATAACCTTTTGCAAGTTGTAATATTTTCTTTCTACGTTTTCTAGCTACGTTTCCTCGTTTGACTCTAACCATTTATTTTAATAAGGTAACATTAATTTTATAGGTTGACTATCACTAGTACTAACACAAAGTCTTTGCGATAATTTTCGTTTCTGCTTATTAGATTTATGCATTAAAAGGTGACCTTTATAAGCATGACGACGTAAAAATTTTCCAGCACCCGTTTTTTTGTAACGTTTTTGAGCCGCTTTTCGGTTTTTTAATTTAAGCATAAAATTTTAAATTTTTTTAGAAGAGTAAAATTATTTAAAAGAAATTGTTGATTTTAAAGGATGTGAATGTAAAATGTTATCCTCATATTTCCAATCAACAGGACATGCGTAACCTGGGTTTTGTTTAACATATTGAATAGATTTTAAAATACGAAGGATTTCATTAATACTTCTTCCACATAATAAATTATTAACAGTATAGTATTGAATCACACCTTCTTTGTCAATAATAAATAATCCTGGAAAAGCCATACCATCATCTGTAAGCAAATTATAATCATTTGTAATAGTTTTTGTTAAATCAGAGACCAATGGATATTCTAAATTTTGTAATCCACCTTCTTTATGATTAGAGAGAAGACAACGTAAGTGGGAAAATGGACTATCATTTGAAATGGCTAAAATTTGAGTTGAGAGTTTTTTAAATTCTTTAATCCGATTATTTAATTCAATTAGTTCAGTCTGAGAAACTGGTGTAAAATTAGCTGGGTAAAAAACGAGAATTACATATTTTTTTCCAAGATAATCTGAAAGACGAATTTTGCCTAATTTTTTTTTATAAACTCCAACCGTTAAAAAATTCGGGGCTGACTTTCCAATTTGAGGTGCATTTCTCATATATCAGATTCTTAAACATTGATTAAAAAATAAAACTAATTAGAATAATCTTATCCAATTAGTTTTATGAAAAATTTTTTATTAAAATTATAATTTATTTCGATTTGGGTGCTTCTATTTCAACTAATTCATTAAGCGCAAAATTATTCGTATTTGTTCCACTATAATTTACGTTTTCAAATCGAACTACAGCAGGATATCTAATACCACTTTGATCAATAGTTGCGATTGTTCCAATTTGATTATACCAATATGATTCTTTTCTAAGAATTCGAACTGTTGAACCACGACTAACCATAAGAATTTTACTTTTATTTTTTAATTAAAAATTTAAGTTATTTAATAACTGAAAATCACTATAGTAGAATCTTAGGTTAAATATTATTTAATAATAATAAAATTTTAAATAATAAATAATATTTTTTTAAAACCAATTATAATAGTATATTGAAAACTCATATTTAATAAACAAAAAACAAAACTGCTTATTTTTTCATTATGAGAGTTTCATAGATTTTTGTCTCCCTAAAGGAGAAACTAAATGGCAATAAGTTCAACAGAGCGTCGAACAAAAAATGTACAGATTTTTGTCGAAAAAGACGCTGTAGAAACTAGTTTCGCGAAATGGGCGCAACCAGGACATTTTTCAAGAACTCTAGCAAAAGGTCCAAAAACAACTACCTGGATTTGGAATTTACATGCTGATGCTCACGATTTTGATAGTCAAACGAACTCACTAGAAGAAGTTTCTCGAAAAATATTTAGTGCACATTTTGGTCAATTAGCAATTATATTTCTATGGATAAGTGGTATGCATTTCCATGGAGCATATTTCTCTAATTATTCTGCATGGTTAGCAGATCCGATTGGTATAAAACAAAGTTCACAAGTTGTTTGGCCAATTGTTGGTCAAGAAATTTTAAATGCTGATGTTGGCGGAAATTTTCAAGGTGTTCAAACAACATCAGGATGGTTCCAAATGTGGCGCGCAGAAGGAATTACAAGTGAAGTTGAGTTATATTGGACCGCGCTAGGTGGTTTATTTATGTCTGCAGTTATGTTATTTGCTGGTTGGTTTCATTACCATAAAGCAGCTCCAAAATTAGAATGGTTCCAAAATGCTGAATCGATGATGAATCATCATTTAGCGGGTTTACTAGGTTTAGGTTGTTTATCATGGTCTGGTCATCAAATACATATAGCATCACCAATTAACAAATTGTTAGATGCAGGTGTAGCACCTCAAGAAATTCCATTACCACATGAGTTTCTTATTAATCGCGAATTAATGGCACAACTATATCCAGGCTTCAAATATGGATTAGCTCCTTTCTTTACTGGACATTGGAATTCTTATTCAGATTTTTTAACGTTTAAAGGTGGTTTAAATCCAATAACAGGTGGTCTATGGTTAACAGATATTGCGCATCATCATTTAGCGCTATCAGTAATGTTTATAGTAGCTGGTCATATGTATAGAACAAATTGGGGTATTGGGCATAGTATGAAAGAAATTTTAGAAGCTCATAAAGGGCCTTTTACTGGCGAAGGTCATAAAGGTTTATATGAAATTTTAACAACATCTTGGCACGCGCAATTAGCAATAAATCTAGCAATGATGGGATCTTTGAGTATTATTGTAGCTCATCATATGTATGCAATGCCACCTTATCCGTTTTTAGCTACGGATTATGCAACACAATTATCTTTATTTACACATCATATGTGGATCGGTGGTTTTTGTGTAGTTGGCGGCGCAGCTCATGGTGCAATATTTATGGTTCGAGATTATACGCCGGCGAATACTTACAATAATCTATTAGACCGTGTATTAAGACATCGCGATGCTATAATTTCGCATTTGAATTGGGTTTGTATTTTCTTAGGTTGTCATGCATTTGGGTTTTATATTCATAATGATACTATGCGAGCATTAGGTCGACCTCAAGATATGTTTTCAGATAAAGCTATTCAATTACAACCAATTTTTGCTCAATGGATACAAAATATCCATTTACTAGCTCCTGGGACAACTGCTCCAAATGCTTTGGCAACAACTAGTTATGCTTTTGGCGGTGATGTCATCGGAGTAGGGGGAAAAATTGCTATGATGCCAATAAAATTAGGAACTGCAGATTTTATGGTTCATCATATTCATGCTTTTACAATTCATGTAACAGTGTTAATTTTATTAAAAGGTGTTTTATATGCTCGTAGTTCAAAATTAATACCAGATAAAGCAAATTTAGGTTTCCGATTCCCTTGTGATGGCCCAGGTCGTGGCGGTACTTGTCAAAGTTCAAGTTGGGATCATGTCTTCTTAGGATTATTTTGGATGTACAATTCAATATCAGTCGTAATATTCCATTTTAGTTGGAAGATGCAATCAGATGTTTGGGGAAGTATTTCTCCGGATGGCAGTATTTCACACATTACTGGAGGAAATTTTGCACAAAGTTCAATTACAATAAATGGTTGGTTACGTGATTTCTTATGGTCACAAGCGTCACAAGTAATTCAATCGTATGGTTCAGCTTTATCTGCATATGGTTTAATATTCTTAGGTGCTCATTTTATTTGGGCATTCAGTTTAATGTTCTTATTTAGTGGACGTGGTTACTGGCAAGAATTAATTGAATCAATTGTTTGGGCTCATAATAAATTAAACTTTGCACCAGCTATTCAACCTCGTGCATTAAGTATTACGCAAGGTCGTGCAGTCGGTTTAGCTCACTATTTACTTGGAGGAATTGGAACAACTTGGTCGTTCTTCTTAGCACGTTCACTTTCTATAAGTTAAGAATTATAAATTCTTTCTGTTTAAAAAATCTTTTATTCATAACTATCATTTATAAAATAGGCATCTAAAAATTATGGCAACTAAATTTCCAAAGTTTAGCCAAGCCCTTGCACAAGATCCAGCAACGCGAAGAATTTGGTATGGAATAGCCACTGCTCATGATTTAGAAGCTCACGACGGTATGACTGAAGAAAATCTTTACCAAAAGATTTTTGCGTCTCATTTCGGTCATTTAGCTATAATTTTCCTATGGACTTCAGGAAATTTATTTCATGTTGCATGGCAAGGTAATTTTGAACAATGGGTAAAAAACCCATTAAAGACAAAACCAATTGCTCATTCTATTTGGGATCCACATTTTGGTGAATCAGCAATTAAAGCGTTTAGTAAAGGTAACAGTTACCCAGTTGATATTTCTTTTTCTGGTATTTATCAATGGTGGTATACAATAGGTTTTAGAACAAATCAAGAACTTTATCGTGGTTCATTAGGATTATTAATATTTTCTTGTGTCTTATTATTTGCAGGATGGTTACATTTACAACCAAAATTCAGACCAAGTCTTGCTTGGTTTAAGAATAATGAATCTCGTTTAAATCATCATCTTTCTGGTTTATTAGGTTTAAGTTCTTTAGCATGGACAGGTCATTTAGTTCATGTTGCTATTCCTATTTCTCGAGGAATACATGTTGGTTGGGATAATTTTTTAACAACACCTCCTCATCCAGCAGGTTTAACACCGTTTTTTAGCGGCGATTGGACTGTTTATGCTAGTAATCCAGATAATGCAAATCATATATACGGAACAAATGAAGGAGCGGGAACTGCAATTTTAACATTCTTAGGTGGTTTTCATCCACAAACCCAATCATTATGGTTAAGTGATATGGCTCACCATCATTTAGCAATTGCAGTTGTATTTATTATTGCTGGCCATATGTACCGAACAAACTTTGGTATAGGTCATAATATGAAAGAAATCTTAGACGCTCATCGACCACCGGGAGGCCGTCTAGGAGCAGGTCATGTTGGTTTATTTGAAACAATTACAAATTCATTACATATTCAATTAGGGTTAGCTCTGGCTTGTTTAGGAGTAGCAACATCTTTAACTGCACAACATATTTATTCATTAACACCTTATGCTTTCTTATCAAAAGACTTTACAACAGAAGCAGCACTATATACTCATCATCAATATATTGCTGGATTTTTAATGGTTGGTGCTTTTGCGCATGGGGCAATCTTTTTTGTTAGAGATTATGATCCTGAAGTCAACAAAAATAATGTTTTAGCTCGTATGTTAGAACATAAAGAAGCGATTATTTCACATTTAAGTTGGGCTTCATTATTTTTAGGTTTTCATACATTAGGTTTATATATTCATAATGATACGGTTGTAGCTTTTGGACAACCAGAGAAACAAATTTTATTTGAACCTTTATTTGCTGAATTTATCCAATCTGCTTCAGGAAAAGCTGTTTACCAAATTAATGTTTTATTAGCGTCTCCTGAAAACCCAGCTACAATTGCTAGTAGTCAAGTATGGTTACCGGGTTGGTTAGAAGCAATAAATAATAATAAAAACGATTTATTTTTACAAATTGGCCCTGGTGATTTCTTAGTTCATCATGCAATTGCACTTGGTTTACATGTAACAACATTAATTTTAGTTAAAGGTGCTTTAGATGCACGTGGCTCAAAATTAATGCCTGATAAAAAAGACTTTGGTTATAGTTTCCCTTGTGATGGTCCAGGACGTGGTGGTACTTGTGATATATCAGCATGGGATGCTTTCTATCTTGCAATGTTTTGGATGTTAAATACAATAGGATGGGTAACTTTCTATTGGCATTGGAAACATATGACAATTTGGGGCGGAAATCCTGGTCAATTTAACGAGTCATCAAATTATATCATGGGTTGGTTAAGAGATTATTTATGGTTAAATTCTTCTCCATTAATTAATGGATATAATCCATTTGGTATGAATAATTTATCTGTTTGGGCTTGGATGTTCTTATTTGCTCATTTAGTTTGGGCGACTGGATTCATGTTCCTAATTTCTTGGCGAGGATATTGGCAAGAATTGATTGAAACATTAGTTTGGGCTCATGAACGAACTCCTCTAGCAAATTTAGTTCGTTGGAGAGATAAACCTGTTGCTCTTTCAATTGTTCAAGCACGTTTAGTTGGTTTAGCACATTTTACAGTTGGTTTCATTCTTACATATGCTGCTTTTGTTATAGCATCAACATCTGGTAAATTTGGATAAATTTCATTAAAACTATTAAAAAGAGCAGTTTTAATTCTACTCTTTTTAATAGTTTTTTTAAAAATATAAACCTAACATATCTGGAAAAAATCGATTTGTTTCAATTATAAGACCAGCTGTAAAGGTCATCCATATTGTTAATAATACAGGGGCTGTTGATAAATATTTTTGAAAATCGTTCATATAATTTGAATATATTTTTTTAATTAAAACTATTGAATAAACAAGATTAGCGTGGTGAAACTGTAATTTCTTCTGCAGGTACAATTAACTCCTTACTGATTAGTTCCTGCCATGCTGATATAGGCCAAATATAACCTGTCGTCATTATCTTTAAAGCTAAAGGAACATTAATAATAATTTCGCTCTCAGTAGGATTCTTTGTTGTACTTACAGCACGTAAATATTTTCTTCCTACCCAACCAATCCAACCAGAGATATAAATAAAACCAAATCCCGGAAGAATAAATTCCTCAGCATGAGTCCAATCTCCATCTGCTATTAAATGAGGATAACCATCTACACCGCATAATAATTTCGAACGACTGTATTTATCAAAACGAGCTTTTGTTCGTTCAATTTGCTGCTCTAAAGCTAATGCTGCCGGTGACCCATTTTCATACTTTGCAAGTCTCTGTTCTAATTTTTTAACACTTGCTTTGAATCCTTTATTAAATGCAGTAGATTCACTACACTTAGTTAAACCTCCAATTTCAGCAAAAGCTTGTTTAGGAGTAAAAATAATTAAGAGTCCAATAAGTAAAGTAATTAAATTTAAACGTTTCATTAAAATAAAATAAAAATTAAGGGTTTTTAGTAAAAATTTTCATAAAAATAGAGTTAGTTATATAATAGTTTACTTTTGCATAAAAAATAAAATTTCTTAATAAAGTAAGTATAATCACATAACTAAAAGTACTTAAAATTATTATTATGTAATTATTAAATTATAAAAATATAAAATATTTTTAAAGATTCATATTCGTTAAAAAATTAACGAATATGATTAAATTATTCAAGATCTTTCCGATTAGGGTTTCTTGATGGATCACTTGAAAGAAAACCAAAAATAAATAAAGAAACAAAAAAGATAACAGTTGTATAAACTAAAATTTTTAAAGTTAACATTATGTTTTTCCTAGGAACTTATTCTAATAATATTTATTATACTAAAATATTCTAATTCTGAATTATTTAATTAAATAAAGAAAATATTTTAATAAGTGTTTATGTTAAAAGAAAAGGATAATGTTTGAAAACTGAAATTTCAACTTGCTTATCAGTTTTAGATATTTTACTTGATGTTATAAAAGTTGTTCGCAGTGATATATAACCTTCAATAACAATATAATCATTAGGTTGATAATATTTTATTGTTTCATATGATAAATTTTCCCAAATTGATATTTGAAAAGTATCTTTTGTATTAAAAGTTTTTATACGTGGAGAAACAAATTTGACAAGAATTTTGGTTACAACAATATTATTTTTTAAAAAACTTTGTTTTGGCTTTTTAAGAATTTTAACAATAAAGCTTGTGTAATTCATAAAAGGATTTAAATAACTAAGTTTTTTTGTTTTTGAACATCTTCAAAATTAATATCTTTTAGTCGTTTAAGTAATCGTATAAAATACTCTAGAAAATAATCATCTAATTGTATTATTTCACTTGGATCTATCTTAAATGTTTTATATAAATCGAAAGTCGACTTAGAAAAGTTATTTTCAACATTTAAGATTTCTGCAAAAGCTAATCGGTCACTTATGTTTTGCCCCCATTCAAAGAATCCAAGAATTTGACTCGACACCTTTAAAATAGAAACGGAAATTGTTTTTACTTTTGCAGATTGACCAGCTAATTGTTCACATAATTTAATGATTTCTGATGATAACCATCCTTTTGGCCCACCTAAAAAAAAGATTTGATTTCTTGCTTTTGGAAGTTGTAAAGATTGCAAGCAAAATTTAGCAATATCTTGTGTATCCATATATGAAACACATGTCTTTTCATTTGTTATCCAAATAGGTAAATTTTCTAAAATTGGAATTGCATATTGTTCAATTAAACCTTGATAGAAGCCTGTTAATCGAAAAATTGTATATGGAATTTCAGATTCAATTAATTTTATCTCAGTACTTTGTTTCATTGCTAACAATGGAATATTTGGAAATTGTTCTAAATTTAGAACGGAACAAAAAATAAAATGTTGAACATTTGCAATTTTCGAAGCTTCAATCAAAGCTAATTTGCCATCCCAATCAACTTTTTTCATTGTTGACAAATCAGAAGGACGACTTGTAGAAGCATCTATTACAGCTGTTATACCTTTTAAACATGAAGGTAGTGTTTCAGGCAAAATTAAATCACCATAAACTAATTCTGCACCCCACTCTTTTAAAAAATTAGCTTTTCTTAAATTTCGAACTAAACAACGGACCTTATAACCTTTTGTTAAAGCTTGCAAGACAATTTGACGGCCTAATGTACCAGTACCACCAATAATTAATAAACTCATAATTTTATATTTTTTATAAGAATTTATATAGAAATATAATTTTTAATACGGAAATCTAAATGTTAAAAACTGTACTTTGTAATATATCTTGTGCTTCAATATTCACTAATTCTTTCTTTGTTAAAACTTGGCCACGACTATCAAAAATCCTATTTGCTTGACGCATTCTTGCACGGTCTAAAGCATTTTTTATACTTCGAGCATTAGCAAATAAAGGTTTTTCTTTCCGTTTGTTAATATAATCTATTAAAGCAGTTTCTGCATCTAAAGTTAGTTGATATTGTTGTTCCTCTAACATCATTTTAGCAATTTTAAATAATTCATCAGTAGTATAGTCAGGAAAATCTATATGATTAGCAATTCGAGACGATAAACCAGGATTAGATTCATAAAATTTATCCATGGGATCTTTATATCCTGCTAGTATTACAACCAAATCATCACGTTGATTCTCCATAACTTGTAACAAGATTTCAATTGCTTCGGAACCATAATCTCGTTCATTATCAGGCTTATATAAATAATAAGCTTCATCAATAAAAAGTACTCCTCCCATAGCTTTTTTAAGAACTTCTTTTGTTTTAGGAGCTGTGTGACCAATATATTGTCCAACTAAATCATCTCTAGTAACTGTTAATAAGTGACCTTTTTTTACATAACCTAATTGATATAAAATGTCAGCCATTTTTAATCCGACAGTTGTTTTTCCTGTACCAGGACTTCCTGTAAAAGACATATGTAATCCAGGACTTCCTGCTGTAATTCCTAAATTTCGTCTTAACTTATCAATTAATAACAAAGCAGCAATTTCCCGAATTCTTGCTTTAACAGGTGCTAAACCAACTAATTCTTCATCTAATAAATTTAGAATTTTAGCTATTTCTGTTTTATTGTATTCTTCCTGTAAATTTACCGAGTTTGTTAATATAGTATTCATTTTTTTTATTTTATATTAAGAAAAGATTAACATAAAAATATTTATGTCCTTATAAATGCGTATTATAACTTTAAATTTTATTTTTTTCAATAAAAAATGATGCATAAATGATTTGTTTTTTCAATTGCAAATTCTTTTATAAAATAAAAGAATAAAGTTCATATAGTTACAATAAATGAATTTTAACAAAGTAGATTTATTGAATAGATATATGAACTTTAGACTGTTTATTTTGAAAGAATAGTTGGTATACTTGATAAACAAATGAAAGCAAAACCTGCACTACTACATGCTCCAACAAAAAAGCCACCTTTAAATTGATCCCAAGCTTTTTTTGTTTGAAGATTAGTTGAACGTTCATCAAGTTCAGTTTTTGCTTGGCCAAATACTGCAATACCGTAAATTGTTAGACCTAATGTTAGAATAAGAATTAATCCAATTGTTGAAACAAAACCTACTAGTAAAGCAACATCAGAATTTCGTAAAGGTCCTAATTTAAAGAAAGGTCCAATTAAAAAATAACCATGTGCTAAACCAATTTCTAACCCACGTAATAACGGGGTTAATCCAAAACGATATGCAGGTAAATTTTTTAAAAGAGCCCGCGTTACTGATGAAGATGTAATAGGAGTTGCTAAGTGTCCTACAAATGGGTCATCATTATAAGGTTTTATAAAATTAGCCATAAAAATAACGTAAATTTTAATATAATTAATAATAAAAGTTTTAGTTAATATCTGATATATATAATAAACTAATCAAAAAATTTACCAACCAAAATTTTAATATATATTATTATATAATATATATTAATATATACAAAAATTTAAATAAATTTGATTTTTATAAAACAAAAAGATTTTTATGGTACTTATTATTGATTATTTTTTATTGATCGGGTTTTGCTTTACTCTTTCTCTAGGTTTATTCTTGGGGTTAAAAGCAATTAAACTAATTTAATTTTTTATTAAATCAGAAAAAATGCAAGGAAATATTCGTCAAGATAAAATAGTTGGATCTAGACGTTTTAGTAATTACTTTTGGACCTTTTTTCTTTTTATTGGCGGTATTAGTTTTTTATTAGCTGGATGCTCAAGTTATTTAAAAATAAATTTATTACCATTTTCGAATTCTACTGAGTTAGTATTTATTCCACAAGGAATTGTAATGATTTTTTACGGAACATTGAGTTTTTCCGTAGGTATTTATATATTTTTAACTTTAATCTGGGATATTGGTGGTGGTTATAATGAATATAATAAAATCGATAATTTAATAAAAATTGTAAGAAAAGGCTTTCCAGGAAAAAATCGAAACGTTCTTTTAACATATCCATTAAATAGTGTAAAGTCAATTGGAATTAAAATTTCAGAAGGTCTTAATCCAAAACGGACTATTTATTTGTGTTTAAAAGATGAACGAAGAATTCCGATTACATCTGTGGAACAGCCCATTACAATTTCAAATTTAGAACAGGAAGCTTCAGATTTAGCCAAATTTTTAGATTTGAAACTAGAAAATTTATAAGATTTTATTGCTTTTAATGCCCGCATGATTTTATAATAACTGCATGCGGGCATAGTTTAGTGGTAAAACCTTAGCCTTCCAAGCTAATGATGGGAGTTCGATTCTCCCTGCCCGCTATTGAGCAAAACTAAAATTTTAGAATGAGTAACAATAATTTTTATAGAAAGGAGAATACAAAATTATGTCTGGTGGATCTACAGGTGAACGTCCGTTTTCAGATATTATAACTAGTGTAAGATATTGGATTATTCATAGTATAACTATTCCATCTCTTTTTGTTTCTGGATGGTTATTTGTAAGCACAGGGTTAGCATACGATGTATTCGGTACACCACGACCTAACGAATATTTTACACAAGATCGTCAACAAGTTCCGTTAGTAAATGATCGTTTTAGTGCGAAACAAGAATTAGAAGACTTAACTAAAGGTTTATAAGAGGTAAATTTTATGTCAAAAAATGTTAATCAACCTGTCGCATATCCAATTTTTACTTTTCGTTGGCTTGCAATTCATGGTTTAGCAATTCCAACTGTTTTCTTCTTAGGTGGAATTACAGCAATGCAATTTATTCAAAGATAACTTAATTAAATAGAAAAGAGGTAAATATTATGACAGGTCCAAATCCGAATAAACAAGCAGTAGAACTGAATCGAACTTCTCTTTTTTGGGGACTTTTATTGATTTTTGTTTTAGCTGTGTTATTTTCAAGTTATTTTTTCAATTAACAATTAGAACTGGGAGTTTTTTATGTCAAATACTGGTCGAATTCCTTTATGGCTTGTTGGTTTAGTTGGTGGTTTAGCAGTAATCACAATACTTAGTTTATTTATATATGGATCATATTCAGGATTAGGTTCTTCACTATAACTTATATGTGTACTATTTCTAAACGAAATATTATTCTTTGTTTAGAAATAGTAAAGGATTATAAAAACAAATTTTTACAATTTAATTTTTTTTTCGTTTTTTATTTTTTGTGCCTTTTCCTAAAATTCCCCACCATAAACGTAAAGTATCTCGTAATCTTATATTAAAGAAGTTAAAATCATCTTGCCAAGCTGTATAACCTCCGCTGTAAATACTTTTTTTTGGACGTTTTCCTACATGTAGTTCAACACTATATGTTAAAAAAGGAATATAAAAATATTGAGAAAATAAAGCATGAATCATTGCAATCATTAAAAAAGTAATATGAACAAAAACCCATGCTCCAATATATAGCTCAATATTTTCCGCTTCTTCAAAACGTTGCTCAGGAATTAAGACGTTATATAAAAAATTTCGTGCTCGCATTGTAGACGAAAAAAGATAAGGTACAAACGTGTTATATAGAGTAATAAATGTAAAATGCCATCTAATATGATATGGACAGTATTTTTTTCCTACTCTAACACAACCAACATATACAAAAATGGAAACTAAATGTCTTAAATTAGTTTTATAGAATTTCGTACAGGCTTCAAAAAAATCACGCTTTAAAAAAATGTATATCGGATCCGTTAAATTAGAAATAGGGGAAGGTAACCTCGCAAAAAATGAAGTCATAATTTCAGAAATACTAAAATTATTACTATCATATGTATTAGTTTGTCTTACTAAATCATCTAGTAGTCGATCACCTGCACTAACTAGTGCAACTTCTCGATAATTGATTTCTTCTTGATATATATTTCGAAGTAATGGATGAAAAGCTAAACTTGGATAATAAATACCTATACAATCATTAAGAGCCATTGCCCAAAGAATACACGATAATAATCCAATAGCACATATTTTAGCGGATGTCACTATATTATATCTTTTCGAATAAATAATAAAACGAATAAAGCATAGGATTAACATTGCTTGTTGAAATTCTTCAATTGTAAAACCATAAGTTGTAATATACTGTATTTTATACCAAATAAAATCTAATATTGTTAATAATAAATTCCTTGAATTTTCTAGATTTGTTGACATTTCTTATGTTAGATTTAAATTTTGATAAACATTTCAGAATTAGAGTTTTAATTTTTATTGTTGTTTTTAAAATGTCGGTTAAAAATGTATAAAATATACTTATCTGTATAGTAAAAATTAATAGCTAAAATAATAATAAAAATTTTATATATTTATTGTCAATAATAATAAAACATAAATTTAGTTAAAAAGTAAAAAAATACCCCCAAGGGAATTCGAATCCCTGTCTGCTCCGTGAAAGGGAGCTGTCCTAGGCCTCTAGACGATGGGGGCTTTTTTATCGATTTTTAAAATCGATAAAGCGGGCAACGCGATTCGAACGCGCGACATCAACCTTGGCAAGGTTGCGCTCTACCACTGAGCTATGCCCGCAGGAACTAATCATAAATTAAATCATATATATATAATAACTATTATTATATGTCAATACTTTAAGTTAATCTAGAAATTATAGTTTATACTATAATTTCTAGATTAACTAAATTGATGATGTAATACCGTCTGCAGCTGCAATTACAATAACAAGACCGACCCAAGCTTGAAAAACTTTATTAAATGTACCTTTTGAATTTTCCCATTCTCCTGGAGTTGCTAGAGCTACTGGAACGGTTATAATTAAACCTAATGAAATTAAAACTAATAAACTAACTAAAACTGTTATCATATATATTCCTTAAAACTTTTTATAATTATAAACTTATATAAGTAATGAATTAAAGATTACCCTTTTTTATAGCTAATAATACAATTACTGCTGGACCTGATAACATGATAGCACCAGTTGCTATTATTTGACCTATTACTTGCCAATTAGTCATTTTTAAAATCCTTAATATTTAAATTTTTATTAAAATTTCAAATAACAAAATAATCTATAATGTTATTAGTAATTCTACTTTAAAAATAATAAAGTAAAAATATTATTTATAATAATATTTTAGTTGTTATTAGTATAGTTTATATAAAAATTTTTAGATTAAATACTTTAATATTTAATGACTTTCATGTTAATATAAATAAAGGGTTGCTAACTCAATGGTAGAGTACTCGGCTTTTAACCGATTTGTTCTGGGTTCGAGTCCCAGGTAGCCCATTTTCCAAATTGTAAGTAAAATAAAAAAATGTAAATAAAAAATATTTTCATTCAGTTAAAAAGAGCTGAATGAAAATATTTTTTATTATTAATCGATTGGACGCATAGAAAGAACAGGTTCATTTGCACGATTAATACCTTTTTCAAAACCTGCCGCTGCTGCTCGAGCACGACCAGAATGCCACCAATGACCGATTAAGAAAAAGAAACCTAGGAAGAAGTGTGAACAACATAACCAAGAACGTGGAGAAACGTAGTTTACTGAGTTAATTTCTGTTGCAACACCCCCTACAGAATTTAATGAACCTAATGGAGCATGAGTCATATATTCAGCAGCACGACGTTCTTGCCATGGTTGAATATCATTTTTGATTTTATTAATATCTAATCCATTTGGACCACGTAAAGGTTCAACCCATGGAGCACGTAGATCCCAAAAACGCATTGTTTCACCGCCAAAAATGATCTCACCACTAGGTGAACGCATTAAATATTTTCCTAGACCAGTTGGACCTTGAGCAGAAGATACATTTGCACCTAAACGTTGATCTCGAACTAAGAAAGTAAATGCTTGTGCTTGTGATGCTTCAGGTCCAGTTGGACCATATAATTCACTCGGATAAGCAGTATTATTGTACCAAGAGTATAACGATGCTGTAAAACCCATTAATGAAATAGCAGCTAGACTATAAGACAAATAAGCTTCCCCTGACCATACAAACGCACGACGCGCCCACGCAAAAGGTTTCGTAAAAATGTGCCAAATACCACCTGTAATGCATAAAATACCAACCCAAATGTGACCACCTACAACATCTTCCATGTTATTAACAGCAACAACCCAACCATCACCACCAAACGGTGAACGGAAAACATAACCAAAAATAACAATTGGATTTAATGTAGGAGTAGTAATAAATCGAACATCACCACCACCTGGTGCCCATGTATCATATACACCACCTAAATACATTGCTTTAATAACTAATAAGAAAGATCCGATCCCAAGTAAACATAAATGAATACCTAAGATTGTTGTCATTTTATTTTTATCTCGCCAATCGTAACCAAAAAATGGAAATGATTCTTCTAATGTATCAGGACCTAACAATGAATGATAGATTCCTCCAAATCCTAAAATTGCTGAAGAAATTAAATGAATGACACCAACTGCAAAATATGGTACAGTTGTTGTGATCTCTCCACCAGGACCGATTCCATATCCTAAAGTTGCTAAATGCTGAATTAAAATAAAACCTTGTTCATATAAAGGTTTTTCTGGAACGTAATGTGATACTTCGAACAATACCATGGCACCAGCCCAAAAAACCATTAATCCGGCATGAGCAACATGTGCACCTAATAATTTACCTGAGACATTAATTAAACGAGCGTTTCCACTCCACCAAGCGAAACCTGTTGATTCAATGTCACGACCTGCTATACTACTATTAAAGGGCGTTTCCACGTGGTAATACCTCCTCAGGGAATACAAAGTTTTCATGTGGTTGATCTTGTGCAGCCATCCATGAACGGATACCTTCATTTAACAAGATATTTTTTGTATAGAATGTTTCAAACTCTGGATCTTCTGCAGCTCGTAATTCTTGAGATACAAAATCATAAGCACGTAAGTTTAATGCTAAACCAACAATACCAATTGAACTTGTCCATAAACCAGTAACCGGAACAAATAGCATAAAGAAATGTAACCAACGTTTATTTGAGAAAGCTACACCAAAAATTTGAGACCAGAAACGATTCGCAGTAACCATTGAATATGTTTCTTCAGATTGAGTTGGAGTGAAAGCACGGAATGTGTTTGCAGCGTCTCCATCTTCAAATAAAGTGTTTTCAACAGTAGCACCATGAATTGCACAAAGTAAAGCCCCACCTAATATCCCAGCTACACCCATCATATGGAATGGGTTTAATGTCCAGTTATGAAAACCTTGTATAAATAATAAGAATCTAAAAATAGCAGCTACACCAAAACTAGGAGCAAAAAACCAGCTAGCTTGACCTAACGGATATAATAAGAAAACTGAAACAAATACAGAAATTGGACCAGAGAAAGCAATTGCGTTATAAGGTCGAATTCCAACTAATCGAGCAATTTCGAATTGTCGTAATGTAAAACCAATTAATCCAAAAGCACCATGTAAAGCAACAAATGTCCAAAGACCGCCGATTTGACACCAACGAGTAAAATCACCTTGTGCTTCTGGACCCCATAATAATAACAAAGAATGACCCATACTATTTGCTGGTGTAGAAACTGCAGCAGTTAAAAAATTACAACCTTCTAGATATGAGCTTGCTAGACCATGTGTATACCATGAAGTAACAAATGTTGTACCTGTAAACCAACCACCGGCAGCTAAATACGCAGTTGGAAATAATAACAATCCAGACCAACCAACAAAAACGAATCTATCTTTTTTTAACCAATCATCAACAAGATCAAATAAGCCACGTTCTTGATTTTGTCCAATAACAATGGTCATATTTAGTAATCCTTAAATAAAATTATTTAATAAGTAAACCTTATATTTATAATTTTTACTAGAATCTTTTCAGCTTACGCTTTCTATTATAATTGAATAGTTTTATAATTTTTCAAATTAGACAAAAAATTTTTAACTAATTTAAATTTTTTAAAATATTTTTGTTATTTTAAAGAAACTAGCTTTATCTTTTAAAATTATAATTTTAATCTATAATTTATAATATATTAATTTTTTAATTAATATTATTGCTTTTTGGCAATCTATTTTTACTAAAGTTAAACTCTTTATTTGGTTAATTTTAGAAACATTAATTAAAGTTTTAAAAACTGTGCTATAATTCACTTTAGAAGAATGTTTCAGAGACAAAATATTAAAACTTCTAGCAAAACAAAAATAAGATAAAGGAAAATAATATGATTAATGATTCTCAAGTCTATACAATGTTAGTTATTGCGTTAACAGCAAGTATTTTAGCAATTCGTTTAGGTGCAACACTATACCAATAAAAAATTTTTTTAATAATTTTTAAATAGAATTATGACAACAGACGATTTAAAAAAATATAATAAACCGGTTTTTCCTTTCACTGCAATTGTAGGACAAGAAGAAATGAAATTAGCTTTACAATTAAACGTAATTGATCCAAAAATTGGTGGTGTAATGATTATGGGAGATCGAGGAACAGGAAAATCAACAACAATTCGTGCATTAGCTGATTTACTTCCAGAAATCGAAATTGTAAAAGATGATCCTTTTAATTCTCATAAATCAGATTTAGATTTAATGAGTGATGAAGTTAAGATTGCCATACAAAACTCTCAAAATATTGAGACAGAATTTATAAAAATTCCAATGGTAGATTTACCATTAGGTGCGACGGAAGATCGTGTGTGTGGAACGATTGATATTGAAAAAGCTTTAACTGAGGGTATAAAAGCTTTCGAACCTGGTTTACTAGCAAAAGCGAATCGAGGAATTTTATATGTTGATGAAGTTAATTTATTAGATGATCATTTAGTTGATATATTATTAGATTCAGCAGCTTCAGGTTGGAATACTGTTGAACGAGAAGGAATCTCTATTCGTCATCCTGCTAGATTTGTTTTAGTTGGATCGGGAAATCCAGAAGAAGGCGAACTTAGACCTCAATTATTAGATCGATTTGGTATGCATGCTGAAATTCGGACGGTTAAAGACCCAAAATTAAGAGTTAAGGTTGTTGAAGAAAGAACGTCATTTGATCAAACTCCTGATATTTGGGTTGAAAATTATGAAAAACAACAACAAGAACTACGTGATAAAATAGTTGAAGCTCAAAATTTACTTTCATCAGTTGAATTAAATTATGATTTACGATTAAAAATATCAGAAGTTTGCAGTAAATTAGATGTTGATGGACTTCGAGGTGATATTGTAACAAATCGCGCAGCTAAAGCTTTTGCAGCATATAATGGACGTACTATTGTTACAACTGATGATATTGCAAAAATCATTACTCTATGTTTACGTCACCGTTTAAGAAAAGACCCTTTAGAATCAATCGACTCTGGTGATAAAGTTTTCAAAGTTTTTAAAGAAATTTTTGAAATTGAAGATTAATTGATAAGTAAAAAATATTTTAAAGTTTTATTTAGATTCTACTGAACAGATTACTTTTTATTTATAGGATTATATATGTTAAGATTTATCTGGTTAATAATAAATATTTTATTAATTTTATTAATTTTGATTCGTATACCTAATAATGCTGGTTTAACAAGTTTTGCAACAAAAAGCGAACTTCTTGGATCCCCAACTTCTACAGAAAGATTTTTAAATAGTTTTACATGGTTGCTTATCCTTTTTTATTTTGCACTAGCTACTCAATTAAATTTTTCAACTTAATTTACTCATTTTAAATTTATAGACAAAACCGACTTTAATTAGTATAATAATATATATTATTATTACGTCATGTTTTGTCACGCGGAGTAGAGCAGTCTGGTAGCTCGTTGGGCTCATAACCCGAAGGCCAATGGTTCAAATCCATTCTCCGCTAGATAATTTTATAAATTAACGGAAAATTTCTAAAATTTTTATTAAAATAATATATTAAACGTTAAATAATAATAAGGTTTTAGGTATGACATTAAATTTACAAACACCATTCCCTACGTTTGGTGGAAGTACAGGTGGCTGGCTACGTGCAGCCGAGGTTGAAGAAAAATACGCTATTACTTGGACTAGTAGTAAAGAACAAATTTTCGAAATGCCGACCGGTGGAGCAGCAATAATGAGAAAAGGAGAAAATTTATTATATTTAGCAAGAAAAGAACAATGTTTAGCATTGGGAACTCAATTGCGAACTTTTAAAATAAATGACTATAAAATATATAGAATTTTTCCAAGTGGAGAAATTCAATATTTGCATCCAAAAGATGGTGTATTTCCGGAAAAAGTAAATCCAGGTAGAACAGCAGTAAATAGTAGAGATTTTTCCATTGGTAAAAATCCAAATCCTGCTTCAATTAAATTTAGTGGAATTAGTACGTACGAAAGTTAAAATTTAAGATTAGTGAATACACTAATCTTTTGGCGAGATGGCAGAGTTGGTCTATTGCGTCTGATTTGAAATCAGATGAATCTTTACGGATTCCGTGGGTTCGAATCCCACTCTCGCCTTATATACTTTTTTGTAGTTTCGAAGATTTTTTAAAAAAACCTGCTTAGCTGTGCTTAAAATTTTTATAAAAAGGTTTTATGAGTAAAGTTTATGATTGGTTTGAAGAGCGATTAGAAATTCAATCAATTGCAGATGATATTACTAGTAAATATGTACCACCTCATGTTAATATTTTTTATTGTTTTGGTGGTTTAGTTTTTACTTGCTTTTTAGTACAAGTCGCTACAGGATTTGCAATGACATTTTATTATCGACCAAGTGTTGTAGATGCTTTTGCTTCTGTCGAATATATTATGACAAGTGTTAATTTTGGATGGTTAATAAGATCAATACATCGCTGGTCAGCTAGTATGATGGTATTATGTATGGTTTTACATATTTTTCGAGTTTACTTAACAGGTGGATTTAAGAAACCTAGAGAATTAACTTGGGTTACTGGGGTTATTTTATCTGTGGTTACTGTTTCTTTTGGAGTAACAGGTTACTCTTTACCTTGGGATCAAGTAGGTTTTTGGGCATGTAAAATTGTAACAGGCGTTCCAGCAGCTGTTCCGGTTGTTGGTCCTCCCTTAGTTTTAATTTTACGTGGAGGAGAAAGTGTAGGGCAAAGTACTCTTACACGTTTTTACAGTGCACATACTTTTGTACTACCTGTGGCAGCAGCAGTACTTATTTTGACACATTTTTTAATGATTAGAAAACAAGGTATTTCAGGACCACTTTAAATTTAAAAACTTAAATTAAATTTATTTAATTAAATAAGGAATAAAAAATGTCAGTAATAAAAAAACCAGATTTAACGGATCCAAAGTTACGAGCAAAATTAGCAAAAGGAATGGGGCATAACTACTATGGCGAACCAGCTTGGCCAAATGATCTTCTATACGTTTTTCCAGTTTGTATTTTAGGAGTTTTTGTTTGTGTTATTGGCTTAGCAGTATTAGCTCCAACACAACTAGGTGAACCAGCTGATCCTTTTAATACGCCACTAGAAATTTTACCAGAATGGTACTTTTTCCCTACATTTAATTTATTACGTGTATTGCCAAATAAATTATTAGGTGTACTTGCAATGGCAGCTGTACCATTAGGATTAGTAACCGTTCCTTTTATTGAAAATGTCAACAAGTTTGCAAACCCATTTCGTCGACCAATTTCCAGTTTACTATTTATTGTTGGTTTTTTTGCTGCTGTTTGGCTAGGAATAGGTGCATGTTTACCAATTGATAAAGCAGTTTCATTAGGGTTTTGGTAACTATAAAAAAATATCTTTAACATAATTATGTTAAAGATATTTTTGCACCTGCTTCTTCTAACTGTTTTTTAATGTCTTCAGCATTTTCTTTATTTAGTCCTTCTTGAATTTGTTTTGGAGCTGATTCTACAAGTTCTTTAGCTTCTTTTAAACCTAAACCTGTTAATGTCCGAACTACTTTTAAAATTGCAATTTTCTTATCAGCTGGAACTTCATCTAACATTACATTAAATTCTGTCTTCTCCTCCACTTCCGCAGCAGCAGTTGGAGCTGCCATAACCATTGCAGGACCTGCACTTGCTGAAGCGTCTACACCAAATGTTTCTTCGATTTTTGTAACTAATTCTGATGCTTCAAATAATGTTAATGTTTTTAATTGGTCTACAATTTGATCAATTTTTTCTGTCATAAGATTATTTATATAAAAATTTTAATAAAATTTGGTTATGAAAAAATAGATAAATCTAATTGAATAGATGGACCCATACTACTACAAATAAATAAACTTTTAAAATATTTTCCTTTTACACCAGATGGTCGATTTTGTTCAATAGACTTAAATAAAGTGACTAAATTTTCAATTAAGTTTGTTTCGGAAAAATCTGATTTGCCAAAACTTACATGAACAATACCAGTTTTATCAGCTTTATATTCAAATTTTCCTTTTTTAAATTCTAATAAAGTTTGAGATAGTGTTGTTGTAACTGTACCAGACTTAGGAGATGGCATTAAACCTTTAGGACCTAGTGCCCTGCCCAGTTTTGCTAATTTAGGCATCATATCGGGTGTTGCAATCAACAGATCAAAATCAAAAATACCTTGACTTATGTCTTCAATCAAATTTTCATTTCCAACAATCTCGGCACCGTTATTTTGAGCTTCTTCAAAATTTTCTTCAGTTGTTAATACAGCGATTTTAATAGTTTTTCCAACACCATGAGGCAAGGTAATAGTTGTTCTTAATTGTTGATCGGCATATTTTGGATTTATATTTAAATTCGCATGTAATTCAACTGTTTCAATAAATTTTGCGTTAGATGTTTCTTTTAAGATTTTTATTGCTTCTTCAAGATTTGAGAATATAATTCTCTCTGTTTTTTTCCGATTTTCTTTTTGACGCTGAGATATTTTTTGTATATTTTTTTCCATGACTAAAGTTATAACATATAAGATTAATCTACAATTGAAATTCCCATGTTTGCTGCAGTTCCTTCAATAATTTTTATAGCACTAGCTATTTTATTTGTATTTAAATCAGGTAATTTTATAGTAGCAATTTCTTCTAATTGAGTTTTATTTATTGTCCCAACATTAACCCGATTTGGTGTCGAAGATCCTTTTTTAATCTGAGCAGCATTAATTAATAATACTGAGGCTGGAGGTGTTTTGAGAATAAAATTAAAACTTCTATCTTCATATACGGATATCTCGACTGGAATAATTAAACCAGTTTTATCGCTAGTTTTTGCATTATATTCTTTACAAAAAGCTGCTATATTAACACCGTGTTGTCCTAATGCTGGACCAACAGGAGGTGCTGGTGTTGCTTTACCAGCTGGTAAAGCAAGTTTAATAAGTGCTGTTACTTTTTTCGGCATAAAATTTTTAATAAAATGGTAAGCTTTATTAATACTTAAGATATTAAAATGTTTCTTTTTAATTAAAAAACATATTAATTTTTTTTATTTTTATCTACAATTTTTAGATATTATGTTTAATAGTTATAGTTTTCTGTTTTGCACCTTAAATAAATCTATCGTTTTTTAATAAACCTAGAAACCTCTTCTTAGAAGAGAAACGCGTCCTGAAGGACTTGAACCCTCGACATCTAATTTTGGAGACTAGCGTTCTACCAACTGAACTAAGGACGCTCACTGAAGATTATAATTCTAAAAAATCTAAAAAACAATAACTTACAAATTATTCTACTAAAAAAATTAAATGAATTCAAATATGCAACAATTTGATAAGAATTTTCGTCAATTTTTCAGTGAAAAATATTTACCACATAATTTTTTAGCTGAAAAATTTATTTTAAGTAGTTTATTAATAAGTCTAGAAGCTATTGAGATTGCTTCAAATAATTTAACAGTACAAACCTTCTATTTTAAAAATCATCAAGAAATTTATAAATCAATAATAATAATTTATCAGAAAACAAGAACAATTGATTTAATAACACTAACTACATTTTTACATGATAACGGTATTTTAGAACAAATTGGTGGAATAAAAGTTTTAACTGAACTAATTTTTGAAATTCCAAGTTTAGAGTATCTAGAAGAGTATATTCGATTATTACAAGATAAATTTATAAGACGAACTCTAATAAAAATTGGATATGGAATTATTAATTCTAGTTACGTAACAAATATTCCTCTAGAAAATATTTTTAATGAATTAGAAAGTCAGTTATTTAGTTTAAAGACTGAAACTCAAAATAAAGAAACTTTAAACAGCATTGATTCATTTTCAAATGTTTTTTTTGAGTTGAAAACAAAAACATTAAAACCATCCTTAATTGGTATAAGTTCTGGTTTCTATGATTTAGATTCAATGACGCAAGGTTTTCAAAAATCAGATTTAATTATTATCGCTGGTCGTCCTTCAATGGGTAAAACTGCTTTCTCGTTAAGTATTGCAATTAATATTCTTAAAAATCAAAACTTACCGGTCTTGTTTTTCAGTTTAGAAATGTCAAAACAGCAACTAATTTATCGATTACTAGCTAATGAAACAAAAATAAGTAACGTTCGATTACGATCGGGAAATATTAAAAAAAAAGATTGGTTATATTTAAGTAGTATAATTAAAAATTTTTCTTATTTACCGTTTTTTATTGATGATAGTGCAACTATCTCAATATCAGAAATTCGCTCAAAGATTAGGGGATTAATTTTTGATGAAATGAAAATTGGATTAATTATCATAGATTATCTACAGTTAATGCAAAATTTAAATTCTTCTTCTGAAAACCGAGTTCAAGAATTATCAAAAATTACCCGTTCTTTAAAAGCCATCGCAAGAGAATTTAATATTCCAATAATTGCATTATCTCAGTTAAGTCGTAATGTAGAAAACCGATTAAATAAACGACCAATATTATCCGATTTACGAGAAAGTGGATCAATTGAACAAGATGCAGATTTAGTTTTAATGTTATATAGAGATAATTATTATAGTTCAAAACCATCTCAAAATGATTTTACGGAATTAATAATTGCAAAACATAGAAATGGACCTACGGGTACAATAAAATTAAAATTTGATCCAATAAGTACAACATTCTCAAATCTTAATGATTAATCAATTGCCCAGAACCAGATTCGAACTGGTGACACGAGGATCTTCAATCCACTGCTCTACCAACTGAGCTATCCGGGCTTAATATGAATTATAATAGAGTTTATTAAAAAATACAATAAAATTTTTCCTAATATTTGCTTATTTAAGAATAATTTTGTATTATAAGAGTGGGTATAGTTTTTTTTAAACTTAAAATTAAAATTTTACTATGTCAGATTTGTAAAAAAGCAGCATAAAATTTTAGTTAAAGATTAGTCTTAAAACTATACCTAAAAATAAAATTTTTTATTTTAATTCTTTTTTGGAAATTAATGTAGATTTGTATAAATTTTTTGTGCGTTTTTTTAAAAAACTGATACAATTAATAATAATAATAATATATTAGTCAATTTTATTATTTTTAATTTTTATTAATAAAAACGGAACTATAAATGACAACTTCATTAGCAAATTTTATGTCTAGTTTAATTTACGGTGGGATAGTTGTAGCAGTTATTGCTATCGCATTAATTGTTATTAGTAAAAGTGATCGTATTATACGTTCATAATTTAAAGGTTTATCGGCTATAGCTAATAGAAGGAAAATTTTATTTATGATAAACATAGGTTTTGGGCCGAATATTTTCTTAGGATTTATTTTAGGGATTGGTGTGTTATTACTCTATTTCCTTCGAATAATTAAGCCAGAGATTGCAAGAGACGAAGATATTTTTTTTGCAACTATAAATTTACTCTATAGTTGTATACTTATTGTACATGGTTGGCGTCTTGATCCGATTCTTTTGTTTAGTCAAGTATTAATTATAACTTCATTGATTGTCGCAGGTTGGGAAAACATAAGATTGCGAGGTCTTTTATCAAAAATTGCAAAATTTAAATATACACAACAAGATAAAGAATTATAAAGAATTTAATACTTTTTTGGTTTCTATTTTTTAAAAAATTTTTAGTTAGTTATGTTAAAAAAATATTCTATAGTTGGTATATTAATATTCTTTTCTGTTTTTAATATTCTTATTACAAGTGCATCTGCAATTGATTTAGATGAAGCTACAAGAACAGTTACTGCTGATGGTAATGGTCGAACAGTAGTTTTATCTCCAGAACAAGTTAAACGAGGCAAACGTCTATTTAATGCTACATGTGGCGCATGTCATGTCGGTGGAATTACTAAAACAAATCCAAATGTTGGTTTAGATCCTGAAGCGTTAAGTCTTGCAACACCACGCCGTGATAATATAGCAGCTTTAGTAGATTTCATGAAAAATCCGACAACTTACGATGGATTAGATTCCATTGCAGAAGTTCATCCTAGTATTAAAAGTGCCGATATTTATCCTCGTATGAGATCTTTAACTGATGAAGATTTATATTCAATTGCAGGACATGTAATGTTACAACCTCGAATTGTGACTGAAAAATGGGGTGGTGGAAAAATTTATTATTAATTGTATATTAAAATATTTTTTTGGATTCAATTATCTGATTTCAAAAAAATATTTTATAACTAAACCAAGTATATCGAGCATGTAGCTCAGTGGATAGAGCATCAGATTCCGATTCTGAATGTCGGGGGTTCGATTCCCTTCATGCTTATAATAGAATATAATAATTAGATTTAGTTTCTGGGGGTTGTTTTGGTTTTGACATTTAAAATGACTTAAAATATGAAGCAGGTCGAAGTACGTATACTTCGTAAAAAAATACAAATCTAAAATAAATGCTACTAGTAACATAATTTCTTTCAATTCAAAATCTTTATTTAAAAATAAATATAGATTTGTATATTAATATTAGTAATAAACTTTAGTTTTTTATTTCTTAAATTGTTTTGTTCACTATAACTAGATTTTTTGTTTTTTATAGTTTAGAATAGATTCATAGATTTTGATTGCTTTTTTTAATAGCTAAACCTGTGAATGAGTATTTTATTAATTTTTAGATGGACGTGGGTTCAATTCCCACCAGCTCCATATAAGCATTCGTGGCCGAGTGGTTGAAGGCACCGGACTCATAATCCGTTTTCCTCTGGAACGTCACTGGTTCGAACCCAGTCGAATGCATTATTTAAACTTAATACTATTATTTTTAATAAAAATATATTATTGTATTTATTATTAACAAAGGTTTATAAAAAAAGATGACTAAACTAAACTATCAAAAATTAATAAATGATGTCCAAACAGATTTTATCAAAAAGGATTATTCGAAAGTGGATATCGGTGATAATATTAAAGTTGGATTAAAAATTATTGAAGGAAATAAAGAACGTGTTCAATTTTTCGAAGGAGTTGTACTTGCAAAAAAAAATGCTTCAATTAATACAACTTTAACAGTAAGAAAAGTATTGGATGGTATAGGTGTTGAGCGCGTTTTTCTTTTACATTCTCCAAAAATTGATTCTATTCAAATATTACGCTCAGCAAAAATTAGACGATCAAAATTATATTATTTAAGAAATTTAAAAGGAAAAGCTAGTCGTTTAAAACAACGTTTTAGTTAAAAATTTTTTAAAATTAATAAAAAACTTTATTTGTAATTAACTTAAGTAGTATACTAATTAGTAGTAAGATATAATTAAAAATAATTTTTCAAATTTTACTTTATACTTTTTAAAAAGAAGGAGTTTTATGGCTACATATAAAGTGACACTAGTTAGTGAAGAACATGGTATTGATACAACAATTGATTGTGCAGATGATGTATTTGTATTAGATGCAGCTGAAGAGCAAGGAATTGAACTACCATATTCTTGTCGAGCTGGTGCTTGTTCAACTTGTGCTGGTAAAGTTGTAGATGGTACAATTGATCAGTCAGAACAAACATTTTTAGATGATGAACAAGTTGAAAAAGGATTTGTATTAACTTGTATTGCTTATCCAAAATCAGATTGTAAAATTTTAGTACACCAAGAAGATGAGTTATATTAAAAAACTATAAAAAGGAATGACAAATTAAAAAAGTCATTCCTTTAGTTTTTAAAAATTAAGTTCGGCTGCTTGAACTTTCTCAAATTGTTTTTTCTTTAAAATTAACAAAATTTGTGTTAATAAAACACAGAAACAAAAAGCTAAATAACCTACTATTCGTAATGGGTTCTGTAATACTATTTCAGTTTCTTCTTGTCCAAAGCCACCTACATTTGGGTCGATATTTAATGGTTGATCAACTTTAACAAAATCTCCTTTTTTTACAGTTAACACTAAACCTGCTGGTACAATTTGTGATGTTTTTGTTCCATCAGAATTTATAACTATTACATTTGATTCTCCTTTTTCTGAAATAGTTATTTCTGAAATTTGACCGGATTGAACCGCCCCAAAAGAATTTATGTTACTTTTTTCACCTGTCGGGTAAACTTGACCTCGACCCCGATTTCCACCAGCGTAAACAGGATATGTTAAATATTTAATATCGGAATCTTTTCCGGGATCAGGAGATACAACAGGAAACAGAAGTTCTTGATGAGTTTTTCCTGCAATTGGCCCAACAATTAAAATATTATCATATTCTGTACTGTATGGAGAAATAAATACTCCTTTATTTTTTTCTTTAACTTCTTTTGATACTTGGCTTTTGGCTGCTAATTTAAAACCTTTTGGTAAAATTAAAATACCACCTACGTTTAAATCAGCAGCCTTTCCATTTGCTCCAATTTGCTGTTTACTAACGTCGTAAGGTACTTTAATAGCTATCTCAAATACTGAATTTGGAAGAACAGCTTGTGGTGCTTCAATTTCAATGGATTTTTGATTTAAATGACAATTAGCACATGCAAGTTTTCCATTTGCTGCGCGTGGATTTGCATAACCTTGCTGAGCGAAGACAGGGTATGCATTTGAATTTTCAATACAAAAACCAAATAAACTAATAGCAATTGTTAAAGTAAATAAAATATTTTTAAAAAACTTGTTAGTTGCCATGAATAAAATACTTTTAAGTCTAGATAAATAGAATAAATTTAATTTTTTATTAAAAACAGGATACTGGCTCCTGAAAAATATAACATTACTATTGCTAATGATAATAATAACTGTGTTAACGGATCTGTTGATGGAGTTAAAATAGCTCCTATAATTGTAGAAGTCAATAAAACATAACGCCAAATACTAAACATTTGTTGAGCTGAGACTAGATTTAAAAAACCTAATAAAATTTGAATAATAGGAATTTGAAAAGCTAATCCGGTACTATAAAAAAGAACCAAAATAAACTCAAAATATTGATCGAATGACCAAAAAGGTTCAATAACATCACTGCTATAATTTAAAAAAAAATTTAGTGCTGCAGGAATTAAAAGATAATACGAAAAAAGCAATCCTGCACCAAACAAACACAGAGAACTCAAAAGCAAAGGTAAAATAATTTTTGTTTCATTATCTGTAAGGCCAGGTAATAGAAACAAAACTAATTGTCCAATAATAAACGGACTCGCAAATAGTAAACCTGTATAAAACGAGATCTTTACGGTTGAAACAAAATATTCGCCTGGTGACAATTGAAAAAATTTCACATTATTAACAGGAAATTCCAATATTTGAACTATTACTTTTACTTCAAGAAAAGTAATAAAAGTTAAAAATAATATTATCCAAATTATATGAAAAAAACGCTGTCTTAGTTCTTCAATATGTTCAGAAAACGGTAATTCAAGTATTAAAGGATAACTTTTTTTAAAGTTAAAATTTGAATTTGTTATCATAAATTTCAGTTTAGCATCTACACAAGAGATATATTTTAGAAAAAATTATAAAATATTAAACTAACTATAGTGTTAGATTATCTTTTTTTAAAGTTCTTCATTTTTATTTATGAAGAACTTTAAAATATTTTATGACAAATAATTTAATGCTTCAACACGTGCTGTAGCTTTTTTTAATTCAATCGCTGCATCTAGTTTTGATTTACTCGTTTCAGCATCTTCGACTGCTAAGGTAGCTTTTTCTAATTCTTTTGTAACTTCACTTAAGTTTAATTTAACTAATTCTTCAACATCATTTACTAATACGGTAACGCGATTTCGATCAATTTCAGCTAATCCACCGCATAAAATTATCGGTGTCCATTTATTATCTAATTTAATTCTTAATAAACCAGTATCTAAAGCTGTTATAAGTGAAGCATGACCGTCTAATACACCAATCTGACCTGTTAAACCAGGTAAAACGACTTCATCCGCTGTTGTCGAGCAAATAACTCTATCTGGAGTTAAAACTCGAATATTCATAGTCATAATTTTTAATCCTTATTTTAGAGTTTCTGCTTTTGCAATAGCTTCATCAATATTACCTACAAGATAAAAAGATTGTTCTGGTAAGTCATCTAATTCACCTGTTAGTACCATTGTAAAACCTTTAATTGTATCTTCTAAACTTACATATTTACCTGGAGAACCTGTAAAGATTTCAGCAACAAAGAAAGGTTGTGATAAGAATCGCTCAACTTTTCTTGCTCGAGCTACAGTTAATCTATCTTCTTCAGAAAGTTCATCAATACCTAAAATAGCAATAATATCTTGTAATTCTTTGTATCTTTGTAATGTCTCTTTTACATTTTCTGCAACTTCATAATGAACATCTGTCACAATACCCGGCTGTAACATAGTTGAAGTTGAATCTAATGGATCTACAGCAGGATAAATTCCTTTTGCAGCTAAGTTACGTGATAATACTGTTGTAGCATCTAAATGGGCAAATGTTGTTGCTGGAGCTGGATCTGTTAAATCATCTGCTGGTACGTATACTGCCTGAATTGAAGTAATTGAACCTTGTGTTGTTGATGTAATACGCTCTTGTAAAGCACCCATTTCTGTTGCTAATGTTGGTTGATAACCTACAGCTGAAGGCATACGACCTAATAAAGCTGATACTTCAGAGCCGGCTTGTGTAAAGCGGAAAATATTATCAATAAATAATAAAACATCTTGTTTATTAACATCACGGAAATATTCTGCCATTGTTAATGCAGTTAATCCTACTCTCATACGTGCTCCTGGTGGTTCATTCATCTGACCATAAACTAGAGCTACTTTTGATTCTTTAAAGTTTTTTTCGTTAATAACGCCAGATTCTTTCATTTCTTCATATAAATCATTACCTTCACGTGTTCTTTCACCAACACCACCAAAAACAGAAACACCACCATGTGCTTTAGCAATATTATTAATTAATTCCATAATTAATACTGTTTTACCAACACCAGCACCACCAAATAAACCAATTTTTCCACCTCGACGATACGGTGCTAATAAATCAACAACTTTAATCCCAGTTTCAAAAATAGATGGTTTTGTTTCTAGTTCTGTAAATGCAGGAGCATCTCTATGAATTGGTAAAGTCTCATCATATGAAACATCACCTTGATTATCTACCGGTTCACCAATTACATTAAAAATTCTACCCAATGTTGGTGTTCCAACAGGAACAGAAATTGGAGCGCCTAGGTCAGTAGCTTCAGAGCCTCGTTTTAAACCATCAGTAGAACGCATTGAAACTGCTCGAATTTTATTATCACCTAATAATTGTTGAACTTCAACAATAGTACCTAACCCATCTTCTGTTTCAATTTTAATTGCACTATAAATTGGTGGTAAAATACCATCTGGAAACTCAATATCTAATACAGGACCAATAATTTGACTAACGTAACCTTTATTTAAACTAGTTTTTACCATTTTGACTTAACATATTAAAATATCTAAGAATAAATAAACTTTCAGTATTTAATATACTATTCAAAATAATAACAAATTTGGAAGTCTTTAACTATATTACATTGTACAACAAAACAGTATGGATTATTGAATAAAATAATTTTGAACTTTATTTTTTTAAGACATTAAAAAAAATTACTTGACGTTATACGACCAGTTGTTTTTAGCCAATTTTGTGCTTCAATATAATTATTTGGCGCTAATTTAATTGCTTGATACCAATATTCAGCAGCTTTGTCAAATAGTCCTTTTGCAACTTCAAGATTTTGCTTTTTCGCTGCTTTAACACCTTGATAATGATATATAACTGCAATATTATTTAAAGCTTGTGGAAGATTCAAATTTAACTCTAAAGCTTGATGATAATATTCTAGAGCTTGAAGGTATTCACCATTACTTGAATAAATTAATCCAATATTATAAAGAATATAACTTCTATCATATGGATCCTCCTCTAGTTGCAGAGCTTCATAATAATTTTCTAAAGCTTCAGCATATTCTCCTTCACATTGCGCTGACATACCATCACGATAATAAAAAAATGCTTGCTTTTCTTGTTTACTCGCAGGTAATACTTTTAAAAGAATATCAGCAACAATGGTAAATGTTTTATCTATAAAATTATCATTTCGTTGACTACGACCCATAAATTTTTCCTTAAACTAAATTAAAAATAGTTTTGTTGGTAAAAATAAAAGTATTAGCTTTTAATATTTTGAATGTTTATGGTTTAAAATATTAAAATAAATCATTTGATTTTTAAATTACTCTTACTTGTACAAGATATTAATTTAAAAATCAAATCAATAATTTTAAATTGAATTAAACCCAATAAATGGCAATAAACATAAAATCCGAGCTCGTTTAATTGCCTTTGCTATTTTTCGTTGTTGTTGAGCAGTAATCCCTGTTGCTCGACGTGGAAGAATTTTTCCTTGTTCAGTAATAAATAATTTTAATAAATCAATATCTTTGTAATCAATTTTTTGATTATAACCAATTATTGATACTTTTTGTTTTGATGTTAACATATTATTTAATTTCTTTATGTATAGTAGGTTTATTACAATATCGACAATATTTTTTTAATTCAATTCGTTCTGGATTATTACGTCGATTCTTTTGAGACACATATCTAGAAACACCTGCCGATAGTTTATTTTCATTAGAACGACATTCAGTGCATTCTAATGTAATTAAAATTCGAGTACCTTTATTCTTTGCCATATCATTTATCAGAATTTTATATAAATAATATATAAATAAATAAATATATATATATATATTTATTTATATTGCCTAAAAAGTTTTTTCTTATCAAGGTTTTAGTACTATATTATTAAAACCTAACTAGAAAAAAAAAAAAAAACTTCAAAAAAATTTTTGAATCTAGTATAATGACATGTCTTTTATGATCATTTTTAAATATTTATTTAAATAAAATGAAAGGAGATTTTATTATAATATGGCGAACAATCAGTCAGCGTTAAAAAGGATTCAAATAAACAAAAGAAATCGACTTAAAAATCGTTTTTATAAAAGTTCCTATCGAACACTTATAAAAAAATTTCTAATACATTTAGAAAACTATAAAGTTTCTAAAAATTCCGATGATAAAATTCAAGCACAAATTTTACTAAGTCTAGTATATAGTTTAATTGATAAAGCTTGTAAAAAAAATATTATCCATAAAAATACAGCTGCTCGTAAAAAGTCTCAGTTAGCTTTAAAACTGAAAATTGAATAAATGACTTTCTTAGAGTACTTAATTTTAGTTAAGAAAATTTTATTTAAACACTTTAAATTTTCTTAACAATATTTAATTTTCTAAAAATAAAACTTATCTTTCTGAAATGTTAATTAAATTTTCTTAATAATATAGATTATGAAAAAGACTTTTAACTATATTACGACTCTTCCTGATTTTATTAAAATGCAACGAATTAGTTTTTGTTGGTTTATTTCATATGGGTTAACAAATGAACTCTCAAATTTCTCTTCTATTTTTGATTTTAGTGGTAATATTGAATATATTTTTTTCGGGCAAGAATATAAATTAGTAAAGCCAGTTTATAATGTCTCAAGTGCAAAGCGTTTTACGAAAAATTATATAACACAATTGTTAATGCCCATTGAAATTCGTAATAAAAAAACTAATAGCATAATGCGCCAAGGACAATTAACTATTGCTAATCTTCCTTTAATGACAACTTCTGCTACGTTTATTATTAATGGGTGTGAACGAATAATTGTTAGTCAAATTATTAGAAGTCCTGGTATATACTTTGAAAAAAATAAAAAACAGAAAAAGCGAAAAATTAAAAAGTTAATTTTATCCAATGATTTTTATAAATTAAGACCGTTTACTCAAAATTCAATTGGTCTTTTAAAAACTCCATATCTTTCATTTTTATTAACAAGTTCTCAAAATGAATCGCAATTCCTTCAAAAATTGATAAAAAAAGAAAAAATGAAAACGGATTTAACGTTTTTCGAGCTTTTAAAAATTTATGGAATTCTTTCAAAAGTATTAAAAATTAACGATCGAAAACAAAAACTATTAAATTTTTTCAGATGGCTATTTTTAAATAATCCTTCTTCACTATTAAATAACAATTCTATATCAATAAAGTTAGTTAATTTTCTTAAAATCTTTAATTTGTTTTTAAAATACTTTAAAAAACATCAAATTCTTCAAAAACTAATTAATTATAATTTATCTTCAACTCAAAAATCTGGAAGATTAGCTACTTTTTATAATAAAGAAATAATTTTAACTCTGAAATTAAATTCTTTTGAACTATTTGAATTTTATGAGATCGAGTTAATTAACAAATATTTTAAAATCTGGAATCAAAGAATTAAAAATTATGAACTTGGAATAAACACATCTAAAGAAAAAACTAAAACATTTCTAAAAAAATCTGATTTATTAATTTTCCGAGAAAATATTGATAAAATTAAAAAACTTGAAGAATTAAATTTAATGAAACTAAAATTAAATCAAAGTATTAAAGATTTAAAAACAATAAACAATTTGATTACTGAAACAAAGACTCTGAAATCAATTATCTTTTTTCCAACAATACGAAACTATAAAAAAAGTGAAATTGTAAAAAATAAAGAATTTTTTGAAAAGAAAGATTTATATCAAAATAAATATGGAGAGAAAGATCTTTATACAGCTACTTTAATTCCAGAGTATGGATCATGGATTCGGTTTCTATTTTATCGAGAGAAAAAAATTGATATTTTAAAATACCCAATAACAAATCGTTTTGAAGATGATATTTTTATTCAGATTGATAAGTTAACAAAAAAGCCGATAATTCAATTGCTTCGTGAAATGGGTCTATCTGATTTAGAAATTTCAAAAAGTTTACAACATTCTGATTTTTTTTATTTTAGTTCACCACTTTTAACAACATCAATCAATCTAGAATATTCGTTACTTCGATTTAATATTGCTGACTTTTATAAAAATATTTCAGAATTTTCAAGAATTTTTGATTCAAAATATTTTCGATTAGGTAAAATTGGTCGTTATAAAATTAATAATAGTTTAAACCTTCAAATTTCTAATCAAATTCAAACTATAACATATGAAGATATTTTTGGAATTTTAGATTTTTTAATTACCTTATCAATTTCAAAAAAATCAAGTGATGATATTGATCATTTAAAAAATCGACGCGTTCGATCTGTGGGCGAACTTATACAACAACTATTCAGAATAGGTTTTCAAAGACTATCACGAAAGATTTTAAACCAAGTATATAAAATTGATTCACCGTTAATTTTAAGCTCAAATATTGTATCATCAACTATCAAAGAATTTTTTGGTTCTAGTCAACTTTCTCAGTATATGGATCAAACAAATCCTTTATCTGTGTTGACACATAAACGTCGAATTAGTGGATTAGGACCAGGTGGTTTTGATCGTGACAGAATAAGTTTTACCGTTAGAGATATTCATCCTAGTCATTATGGAAGAATTTGTCCTATTGAAACCCCAGAAGGACAAAATGTTGGTTTAATTGCTTCTTTAACAACTTGTTCACGTGTGAATGAATCAGGTTTTCTTGAGACACCATTTTGGCGTGTTATAAACGGGAAAGTGATTAAAACAAAAACCCCAATTTTTTTAACAGCAGATGTTGAAGATTTTTATAAAATAGCTCCGGCTGACATTTCAGTAAACAGCAAAAATTATTTAATAAAAAATTCTATATCAGTTCGATATAAACAAGATTTTATAAATGTTAATCCATCTGAAGTTGATTTTATTGCTATTTCACCAATTCAAGTAGTTTCTGCTGCTGCATCATTAATTCCATTTTTTGAGCATGATGATGCAAATCGTGCTTTAATGGGATCAAATATGCAGCGTCAATCTGTACCTTTACTAATTCCTCAAAAACCAATTATTGGTACAGGATTAGAAAATCAAATTGCTGTGGATTCTGGTATGGCAATTATTACAAAAAAATCGGGCACTGTTGATTTTGTAACTTCTAAAAAAATTGTTATTGCTGAAGATTCAGGTGAAAAAGTAGAATATCAATTACAAAAATATCAACGATCAAATCAAGAAACATGTATAAATCAACGACCAATTATTTGGCCAGGTGAAAAAATTCAATCAGGGCAAATTATTAGTGATGGTCCTGGAATAAATAATGGTGAGTTAGCACTAGGGCAAAACGTTTTAATTGCCTACATGCCATGGCAAGGGTATAATTTTGAAGATGCAATATTAGTCAATGAAAGACTTGTCTATGATGATGTTTTTACTTCAATTCATATTGAAAGATATGAAATAGAAATAAGCATAACAAACGAAGGACGAGAAGAAGCTACAAAATATATTCCAAACTTGAATCCTAGTGAATTACAGAATTTGAATGACGATGGTATCATTCTAATAGGAACTTTTGTTAAACCAGGTGATATCTTAGTTGGTAAAATAACTCCTAAAGATGATTCGGAACAGCTCCCAGAAGCAAAATTACTTCGTGCTATTTTTGGTGCAAAAGCTAAAGGTGTTCGAGATAGTTCTTTTAGAATGCCTGCTGGTGAATATGGCCGTGTAATTAGAACAATTATTTTTCGTCGTAAAAATAAGTTAATATACGAATTTGAAAAGGTTCAAATATTCATTGCGCAAACAAGAAAGATTCAAGTAGGAGATAAAATAGCTGGTAGACATGGAAACAAAGGAATTATATCAAAAATTTTACCTAGACAAGACATGCCCTTTTTACCAGATGGTACTCCAATAGACATTATTTTAAATCCATTAGGTGTTCCATCAAGAATGAATGTCGGACAATTATATGAATGTTTATTAGGTTTTGCTGGTTATAAACTAAATCGTCGTTTTAAAATTTTGCCATTTGATGAAATGCATGGACAAGAAATATCTCGCATTCTTATTAATAAAAAACTTCGACAGGCTTCAATTATAAATAATGAAGCTTGGGTTTTTAATCCTTATTGTCCAGGAAAATTAGTGTTAATCGATGGACGAACTGGAAAAGAATTTGAAAATCCAATAACCGTTGGCAATGCTTATATGTTAAAGTTAATTCACTTAGTTGATGATAAGATGCATGCTCGGGCAACTGGTCCATATTCATTGGTAACTCAACAACCATTAGGTGGGAAAGCTCAACATGGTGGACAACGATTTGGAGAAATGGAAGTTTGGGCGTTAGAAGGTTTCGGAGCAGGATATTCATTGAAAGAACTTTTAACAATAAAATCGGATGATATGCAAGGTAGAAATGATACTTTAAATGCAATTGTTAAAGGTCAAAACATTCCAACTTCAGGAATTCCTGAATCTTTTAAAGTATTGTTACAAGAATTACGATCAATTGGGTTAGATATTAGTACATATGAATTGGAAAAATTCAACACAATTCAAACCTGTGAAATTGAAGTTAATTTAATGGAAAATTATAACCCGCTTATGAAAACATTTCCTCCAACCTCAAATTTTAATAATATTTTATTTTAATAGTTAATAATGATAAAATCTCAAAAAGAGTTTGATTATATAAAAATAAAATTAGCTTCACCTTCTAGAATTCAACAATGGGGTCAAAGAATTTTACCCAATGGTCAAATTATTGGTGAAGTTCAAAAATCAGAAACAATCAATTATCGTACTTTTAAACCAGAAATGGACGGGCTCTTTTGTGAACGAATATTTGGTCCCAGTAAAAATCTAGAATGTGCTTGTGGAAAATATAAACGCGTTCGATATGAAGGTTTAATCTGTGATCGATGCGGTGTTGAATTAACCGAATCAAGAGTTCGACGTCATCGTATGGGATATATTAATTTAATTTATCCTGTTACTCATATTTGGTATATGAATAGTCGGCCTAATTATATGGCGCTGCTTTTGGAAGTTGAACAATTCGAAAAAAGATTAGACACTGGCATTTCGATTAAACAAAAAAATATCTCAAAAATAAAACCTCTTAAATCTGGTCAGTTAAGTATAACAGATGAAAGAATTCAACGTATAAAATTAGCTTCAATTGTTTATTTTATAGCTGATGATGAGATTAGTTTTTATGGACTCCATTGGGATTTTCAATATTATCGTCGTAGTCGTCGTTTAGGTTTTACAGGGTATCCGAGAAAACCAGAACCTAAACCAAAAAAACTTCTTTCTCATTATCATACACCAAAATATTTAATAAGAACTACTCCAAATTCTTTAATTGGTTCTGTTATTATCAAAAAAGAATTGGAAAATCTAAATTTAAACATTGAAATAAATGATACTCGAAGTTTTATTAATTATTGTAGTCGTGTACTTATTAAAGACGATCCTTTCTATTTAAGTTCACAATGGTTTAGAAAATGGGAACAATACCGAATCTATAAATTACGAGATTTAGCTATTAAACGTATTCGTATTTTAGAAAATTTATTAGCCACTGGATCAAGTCCAGCTTGGATGATTATTTCTATTTTACCAGTTATTCCACCAGCATTACGTCCAATGATTCAATTAGAAGGTGGTCGTTTTGCAACATCTGATTTAAATGAACTTTATCGACGAGTTATTACGAGAAATAATCGACTTTTAAGATTATTAGAAATTGATGCTCCACAATTAATCATTCGAAATGAAAAACGTATGTTACAAGAGGCGGTTGATACATTAATTGATAATGGAAAACGAGGTAAATTAGCACTTAGTGGTAATAATCGACCTTTAAAATCTTTATCGGATATTATTAAAGGAAAACATGGTCGCTTTCGCCAAAACCTTTTAGGTAAACGTGTAGATTATTCTGGTCGATCTGTTATTATAGTTGGTCCTGAATTAAAAATCAATCAATGTGGTTTGCCATATGAAATGGCAATAGAATTATTTCAACCATTTATAATTCGTGAACTGATTAATCAAGGTTTGGCTAGTAATATGAAAGTAGCAAAAAATTTAATTCAACAAAACGAATTATTAATTGATCCTGTTCTAAAACAAGTTATATCAAATCATCCAATTTTCTTAAACCGAGCTCCAACTTTACATAGATTAGGAATTCAAGCTTTTGAACCAACATTAGTTCACGGTCGTGCAATAAAACTTCATCCTTTGGTCTGTTCTGCTTTTAATGCAGATTTTGATGGTGATCAAATGGCTGTTCATTTACCACTTTCTTTAGAAGCTCAAGCTGAATGTTATATGTTAATGTTAGCTCCTTATAATTTTCTATCACCAGCAAATGGTGAACCAATAATTATGCCGAGCCAAGATATGGTTCTAGGATGCTATTATTTAACAGTAAATAATATACAAAATTTATCCGGTTCAAATCATTATTTTGTAAATTTAAATGATGTTTTATTAGCTTATAGACAAGAAAAATTGGATTTACATTCATCAATTTGGATTCGTTGTTATAAAGAGTTAAAAAATACAACACGTTTTTTAAAAAAAACTAATTTAAAAGATAAAACATTTATTGAACATTATCACAATTTACAAGTTCGAAAAGACTCAGATGGTAAAATTTTATCGCAATATTTACAAACAACAACAGGAAGAGTAATTTTCAATTATGTTATACAAAAAGCTTTAAATCTATTAGATAACTGATTTAAAATTTTATCTACTTTCTGAAATGCTTTGAAAAAAAGGATTTTAATATGGAAAATTATATTTATCAAAACACTTTAATTAGTAAAAAACAGTTAAAAGACTTATTATCATGGTGCTTTACAAAGTATGGTTCCATAAAGGCCTGTTTTTTAGCAGATGAACTAAAATATTTAGGTTTTAAATACGCTACCCAAGCAGGTATTTCAATTAGCATTGAAGATTTACGTATTCCAGAGATTAAAAATTCTATTTTAAATAATGCTAATAGAGAAATTTTAAATACAGAAAAAATTTATTCAAAAGGAAAAATTACTGAAGTTGAAAGATATCAAAAAATAATTGATACTTGGAATATTACAAGTGAATCCTTAAAAGATGAAGTAGTAAATTATTTTAAAAAATATGACCCATTAAACTCCGTTTATATGATGGCATTTTCTGGAGCTCGGGGAAATTTATCACAAGTTAGACAGTTAGTTGGTATGAGAGGTTTAATGTCTGATCCTAGTGGTCAAATTATGAATTTACCAATTAAAAAGAATTTTCGCGAAGGATTAAGTATTACTGATTATTTAATGTCTAGTTATGGTGCGCGTAAAGGTATTGTGGATACAGCGTTGAAAACAGCAAATTCTGGTTATTTAACACGTCGTTTAATTGATGTTGCTCAAGATATTATTATTCGTGAAAAAGATTGTTTAACCGCTCATTCTTTTCTAGTTTATTTTGATAAAAGTAAACAACAGCCATTCTCTGAAAATATTTTAGGCCGTGTATTAAATAAAACAGTTTTTGATTCGAAAACAAAAGAAGTGCTTATAGAAATAAATACTCAAATAACTCCAAATTTACTTCAAAAATTAAAAAAAAGTAACATAAAAAACTTATATATACGATCACCATTAACATGTCAATTATATAGATCAATTTGTCAAATATGTTATGGTTGGGATTTAGCTACAGAAAACTTAGTAGATATGGGTGAAGCTGTAGGAATTATTGCAGGTCAATCTATAGGAGAACCTGGAACTCAATTAACTATGAGAACATTTCATACCGGTGGTATTTTTACATCAAAAGCCAGTCAACAATTAATAAGTTTTATAGACGGAGAAATTGAGTTTTCTAAATTATTAAAAACCTCAATCCTTAGAACAAACCGAGGAGAAAATGTTTTACTTACAGAAAACTCAAGTTCTTTATCGATTATTCCGATAAATAAATATGAAAAACAAGTTCAAATTGACCTACCACGTAGTACAATTTTATTTATCTCTAATAATCAAATTATAAAAAAAAATACAATCCTCGGACAATTAGCAGAGAATATTAAACAAATCCGAACTGAAACTAAACAAATTATAAGTGACAGCTGCGGTGAAATTTTTATGCCGAAAATAAAAAGTGAAAATAAGTTAACTACAAAAAATAAACTCTTATGGATTCTATCTGGAAAAGTTTACCAAGCTCCGGTAAATTCTTTTTTAAATTTTTATTTAGACTCTAAAATTAATAAAAATAGTTATATCTTTCGGAGTAAAATTATTAATCAACAATTTGGACTTATTGCTTCAACACCTTATAGTTCTAAAATTTCTGAACAAAATATTGAAAATATAAATAATATTTTCTTTTTAAAAAATTCTAATATTCAAAAAATATTATTTTCAAAATCAAGCGAAGAATTTTTATTAAACATTGATACATTGAAATTTATTATACAAACGGAATTATTAGGTCTAACGTTTCAAATTCAAAAACTTACTAATAAAACCTTTGGGAAATTGATTTCAAAAAATTTTAGTACATTAACTGGTGGTTATGTTTTTTATAGTTCTAAAATTCAACAAAAAAAGTCCATTTATTTTTTACATAATCATGAAAAGATTTATTCCCGAACTTTAATTTGGCTATCAGAAGAAACTTATAATATAGGTTGTGATATAGATTTTTTAACATCTGAAAACAATAGTTTTATTTTTGCAAAAACAGAAATTCTTCCAAATTTATTTTCTAAAACATCTGGAATTCTCTGTATTAAAGAAAAAAATAACATTATACAAGAAGTTTTGATTAAATCTGGATTTTTACATACAGTTGATGATTTTATTCTTATTAAAGATTTAGATAATAAGATTTTTTTCCCAGGAGAAATAATTCTCGATAATATTAAGATAGAAGAAATATCTTTATGTCAAGTTCAAAAAAGTGATGGTTTTCCTCAATTACTTATTCGCCCTATAAATATTTATGAAGTTTCATTTTCAAAAGATTATAAAGCTAAAATAGAAAAAAATTTTAAAATAAACAAATGGATTAATATAGTACATAATATACAATATCCCTATAATTCTGGGGAAAAAATAAAAACATCAGGACAAGTTGAAATTTTAAATCAATTTTTAGAATTTCAATTGAAAAACTCTTTAAAAAAAGAAAATCTTATACAAATCAAAATATTAAGTCATAAAAAGAAAAACTCTTTAAATTTCTCATTTTCAGAGAAATTTTCGTTCAATCATTTTATTCCAGCAGACTTAAAATACACTGAAATTCAATCTTGTTTGCTTATTAAAAATAAGCAATTTATAGATAAATATACTACATTAGGATTTTTAGAAACACCAACATTAAAATCTTTGGAAATAGTTAAATTAAAATCTAAGAGAAAAAGAAATAGACAATTATTTCTAATTTCTAATGACGATTGTATAAAGTTTCAAAAAAAAGAAGTAACAAATAAAAATGTTAAAGATTTTATATTTGATACGATTAGTTTAAATAATTTAGGGAAAATATTAATCGATAATAATAAATTATTAACAATTCAAAAGGGTCGCCCATATTTTTTTCCAAATTGCCAAGATACTGATTTTATTAATACTAATGATTTGAAATATAAATTAATTAATTCAAATTTATCTCATTCAAATCTTTTTAATCGAAAATATATCAATCTTAATTATATTAATATAATAACTAAATTATCAAATCTTATTCCATTAAAAAATGTTTATGAAAGACTTGATTTTACTAAAATACTTATAAAAAAACGAGGAAAATACTATAGTTCGGGAGTTCCAATTTTAGTACGCGAATTTCTAATAAATAAAAAATCAACTAAATCAACTAAATTATCGAATCTTGAAAAAATACCATGGCATGGTTATTTAGATTACAAAGATAAAACATATAAAATGAAACGTCGTGACTTTTTAACTTATTTAGATCGTGTTAGACTTGAAAATGTTTTATTAATGTTTGTTAAGAGTTCAGAAATAATTGTAAACAACTTTAAAAAAGATCAGATTTGTAATTCTGGGGTTGAACTTGCAACTTTAGGGTTGTTAGAACATCCATTTAGAAACATAGGTATTCATTCAATTACTGAAGATTATTTTGAAAAAGATGTCAATAGTGTTTTTTGTAAAAATGGTGAATTTATTGAAAGCGGACAAACAATTGGGTTACTAAATTTTGAAAAAGAAATTACTGGTGACATTGTTCAAGGTTTGCCAAGAATTGAAGAATTATTAGAGGCACGAAAAAAGAAAAGGATGAGTAAATATACACCTAAAAATTTTAAAAAAAGTCTATTAATAAGACAAACTACAATTGATCCAAGTTTTGAATTTAGAAAGTTAGGAACAACTATAAAAGAAAATGAAAAAATAAACCCACACAATTTATTAAAAATTTATTTTAAGTATTTTGCAAAAATTAGATTTTTTATTAAAGATGGATCAAGAAAAACAAAATTATGTAAATTAACTGATAATTATGAAGCAAGTTATAAAAGTTTTAAAAAAGTTCAGTTTTTAATTTTAAACTCTGTTCAATCAGTTTATCGATCTCAAGGTGTTACGATTGCCAATAAACATTTAGAAGTAATTATTAAACAAATGACAACTAAAGTATTAATAACTCATGAAGGAAATACTCCTTTGTTACCAAGAGAAGTTGTCGATTTATATCATATAAATTATATTAATCAAATTGTTAATAATCAAAAAAAATCTACAGCATGTTATGTTCCGTTATTGTTAGGAATAACAAAAGCTGCTTTAAATAATCCTAGTTTTATTTCAGCAGCAAGTTTTCAAGAAACAACAAAAGTATTAACAAAAGCTGCAATTGAAGGAAGACTTGACTGGTTAAGAGGATTGAAAGAGAATATAATTATCGGTCATTTGATACCATCAGGTACTGGCTACAAAAGTTATTTTAATAGTTTTAAAAAGAAATTAAAAATTTATTTACCGTCAACTTCTAAAATAACAGATCTAAAAATTTTTTAAGTTAAAAGGCTAGACGAGTTTATTTTAAATTTGTTATTTTAATGTTAAAACTGTTAGTTTTGTAATTAAGGAGTTTAAAAATTTATGGCTGAGTTAAGTTTAGCCCAATTATTACAAGCTGGTGTTCATTTTGGACATAAAGCTTATCGATGGAACCCAAAAATGTTTCCATATATCTATACAGAAAGAAATAATATTCATATTCTAGATTTGGTTCAATCAGTCCAATTATTAAAAGAAGCTAATCTGTATTTAGAATCTGCTGCCGAACAAAAAAAAACATTTTTATTTATTGGTACAAAACGCCAGGCTAGTTCTTTGATAGCACAAGAAGCAAAACGTTGTAATTCTTTTTATGTTAATCATCGTTGGCTAGGTGGTATGTTGACTAATTGGATTACATTAAAAAGTCGAATTACTCGTTTAAAAGAACTTGAACAACAAGAAGCTGATCAAATTTTTGAGTTATTACCGAAAAAAGAAGCTGCTTTACGTAAAACTGAATTAGAAAAGCTACGTCGACATCTTAACGGTGTTAAAAACATGGATAAGATACCAGATATTGCTATTATTGTAGATCAAAAACGAGAAATCACAGCAATTCGTGAATGCCGTAAATTAGGAATTCCTGTTGTTTCTATTCTAGATACTAATTGTGATCCAAATTTAGTAGATATTCCTATACCAGGTAATGATGACGCTGTTCGATCAATTAAACTAATTTTAAAATCTTTAACTGATAGTATTAATTTAGGACGATCTAAGATTTAATAATATTTTTTAAATCTTTAAATTTAGATTATAAAAAGATATAAAAATTATATGATATACTTTTAAAATTGTTATTGCTTTTTTTAGAAGTATATTGTATACTTTTGTAAATAGCTGGTGTAGCTCAATTGGTAGAGCAACTGATTTGTAATCAGTAGGTCGGGGGTTCAAGTCCCTTCACCAGCTTTCTTGAAGTTTTTTGAATTGTTTAGGCCCAGTAGGAATCGAACCTACATTGGAAACTTAGAAGGTTTCTGTCCTGATCCGTTAGACGATAGGCCCTAATAAATTTTTAAATGGGTAATACAGGATTTGAACCTGTGACCTTCTGCTTGTAAGGCAGACACTCTACCGCTGAGTTAATTACCCACAAAATACTTAAGTATTTATAACTTATATTTTAATTTTAGTCAATATTATACTTAAAATAATTAGTTAAAAAAATAATTAATATTGTAATATTTAGTTTTATTTGGTAACATAAAATATATCAGGGCCGATGCCCGAGTGGTTAAAGGGGGCGGATTGTAAATCCGTTGCGTTTGCTACGTTGGTTCGAATCCGACTCGGCCCATTTCAAATTAGTAGTTTTAAAAAATTTTATTCTTTTGAAACTTGTCATTAAAAACTATTAATTTATTATTTTAAATTATTGTTCATTAACATATATTCATGTAAACAGATCATAATATTTAATAAAAATATGTTTACCGACTTGATGAATTGTCAAATTAGAATTTGATCATTTAATTTTGTTGTTATTAAAAAAACGCATCATAACCGGTTAAGACTTTATTGTATATATATATATATATACTTGTATTTTTAAAGAGTTGAGAATATTTTTTCTTTCATTTCGGTTTAATACCTATTAATGTAAAAGTTATAACTTTCTTATTTTGAATTTATAATTTAAATATTTCTTTAATTAAAATTTTGGCCATGAATTTTTTAAAAAACTAACATAGTTTTAAGGATAAAATATAAAGCTATTAAAAGTAGTATTATGCACGAAAATGTAAAGATACGTAATTTTGGAATTTTAAATAATTTTTTAAAAGGAGTAAGGATAACTAAAATTAAACCTGTAAAACTACTAATAAAAAAACTCGGATAACGGCGAAGATTTTCCCAAAAATTGTCCATATAAAATTTTTAATTTTATTTATGTAATATTATTATAAAACGGAATAAAAATATATTTTTTAATTTTTATTCAATATTAGAAAACATTATTTTTTTGTTTCAGATAGTATTAGAATATCATTTTTTATGGTACAATAACATTGTAAAAGTGATTATAGGCTCTGTAGCTCAGTGGTTAGAGCAGGGGACTCATAAGCCCAAGGTCGTAGGTTCAAATCCCACCAGAGCCATATTAAGAAAACTTTCAAATTCCGATTCTTTTTAGGAGAAATGGCTGAGTGGTCGAAAGCAGTAGATTGCTAATCTACCGTACATTTTTTGTACCCAGGGTTCGAATCCCTGTTTCTCCTTTTATTTTATAAAATGAAAAAAAAATAGTTGACATCAAAAACTAGTAATTAGTATTATAAATTAAACAGTTTGGGATTGTAGTTCAATTGGTTAGAGCACCGCCCTGTCACGGCGGAAGTTGCGAGTTCGAGTCTCGTCAGTCCCGTTTTTCTAGAATTTTGGAATCTTAATTAAGAACAAACATTTAATAAAAGATTCTTTATTAAATGTTTGTTCCTGATGTTTATTCACCTTGAAATTTCAATAAAACAAAACCTAATGAAAGGCCAAATAATGTCATCCCAAAGCATGTAACTGCTGCACTTACAATTTCAGCATTTGCATACGGGAAAATTTTTAAAAGTAATTCCATAATGGTTAATTTCTTATAAATATTTATAAAGTTTCAATTCTTAAAAACCATTTCGAGCCCAAACAACTAGAGCTAATGAAAATGTAAACATTGTCATTAATCCAGCCCAACCTAAAGTTAGTATATCCATTATAGTTATTCAATATTTATAAAATACCATTTGTCCAATCTACATCAACATTTTCAATAATCAATGATGAGTTATAGATTTGTAAAATAATTAATAAAAATACTAAAAATGCTGCCATTACGAAACCCATAATCGGAGTTGTTCCCCAACCAGGAGCAACTTTTCCGTATTCAGAATTTAATGGGCGTAAAATTTCACCTAATCTTGTTCTTAAAGCCATAAAAATATTTTCTATTTTTAATAAATGAATTTTTATACTGCCTGTTATATAATAAGTTATAAAATAATGTAACATTAAGATTAAATAACTATATAACATGGAAACAGCAACTATTATTATAATTTTTGTATCAAGTTTACTTTTAGGTATTACTATATATTCAGTATATACTGCATTTGGACCAGCTGCTAAAAATTTACGTGATCCATTCGAAGAACATGAAGACTAAAAAATAAACCACTAGATAGTGGTTTATTTTTTAATAATCCTAGGTGTTTCTCGGAAAAATACAGCAAAGAAAATTACCATCAAAGTACCAATAAGTAAAAATGTATAAACTAAGGCTTCCATTGTTTAATCCTATTTAAATTTTAGTACATCCTATAAAAATAAAGTATAGTTTTTATACTGCACCTTGTTTTTTCGTAGATTTGTCACCGATTTTTTGGAAAGCACCAAATTCTACTTGTTCTGTAACTTCAGCTCCAATACCTGTAAACACATCACGGAAAATAGTTCTACCACCATGCCATAAATGGCCTAGAAAGAATAATAAAGCAAAGTTTGCATGTCCAAAAGTATACCAACCTCGTGGACTACTACGGAATACACCATCTGATTCAAAACTTGTTCTATCAAATTCAAAAACTTCACCCAGTTGTGCCTTACGAGCAAATTTCTTAACAGTTGGAGCATCTTTAAACGTTTGACCATTTAATTTACCACCGTAAAAATCAACAGTAACACCAACTTGCTCAATACTATATTTTGATTCTGCACGACGGAATGGAATGTCTGCTCTAATAATACCATCTTTATCTACTAAAATCACAGGGAATGTTTCAAAGAAAGCAGGCATTCTTCTAACCGTTAATTCACGTCCTTCTTTATCACGGAAAATCGGATGACCTAACCAAGCTTCAGCAATTCCATCACCTTTGTTCATAGCTCCGGCGCGGAATAAGCCACCTTTTGCTGGATTATTTCCAATATAATCATAGAAAGCTAATTTGTCAGGAATCCTTGACCAAGCTTGGCTTTCTGAAAGACCTTCATTTACTGAGGTTTCAACTTGGCGTTCAATTTCTTGTTGGAAATAACCACTATCCCATTGATAGCGAGTCGGACCAAATAATTCTATTGGAGTTGTTGCTGCACCATACCACATTGTACCTGAAGTAACAAAAGCTGCAAAGAAAACTGCAGAAATACTACTAGATAAAACTGTTTCAATATTCCCCATTCTTAAAGCTCGGTATAAACGTTGAGGAGGACGAACTGTTAAATGAAAAATACCAGCTAAAATTCCAAAAATACCAGCTGCAATATGATGAGCTGCAATACCACCAGGATTAAAAGGATTAAACCCGTCTGCTCCCCAAGAAGGGGCTACTGGTTGAATTTTACCTGTAACTCCATAAGCATCAGAGACCCAAATACCAGGTCCAAATAAACCTGTTACATGGAAAGCCCCGAAACCAAAACATAATAAACCTGATAAAAATAAATGAATACCAAATATTTTTGGTAAATCTAATGCCGGTTCACCTGTTCTTGGATCACGGAATAATTCTAAATCCCAATAAACCCAGTGCCAAATTGCAGCTAAAAAACACATACCTGACAGAATAATATGTGATAAAGCTACACCTTCAAAGCTCCAAATACCTGGATTTGATACACTTTCACCTGTAATACTCCAACCACCCCAAGAATCAGTAATTCCTAATCGGGTCATAAACGGCATAACAAACATCCCTTGACGCCACATAGGGTTTAGAACAGGATCTGAAGGATCAAAAACAGCAAGTTCATATAACGCCATTGAACCTGCCCAACCAGCAACTAATGCAGTATGCATTAAATGTACTGCGATTAATCTTCCCGGGTCATTTAAAACAACAGTATGAACACGATACCATGGTAATGCCATAGTAAATGATTCCTTAATATAATTAAAGGTTCTTGACTTTCTTACAATTTAAACTACAAGGTAGTTAGCTACAATACTATTATAAGTGAAGATAATAAAAATTAATTAAAATAATAAAATTAATTAGTAAATTAATTAATTTTATTATTTTTTTGAAACTAATTATAAATTCTCAGAAAAAGTTAGACTAAATCTTATTTATTTTTTAAAAATATTTCTTTAGATTCTGCAATTGCTTCTTTTAAAGAAACTTCCGCTTCATCTGTAAATTGATTCGTTGTTTTAACAATTTCTAAATAAGGTTTTTGAGAAGTTTCTAAATATCTAAGTAAACTAGCACAATAACTTTTAACATCCGTAACATTAAGCTCATCTAATTCACCATTAATACCTGTATAAATTAAAGCTACTTGTTGACCAACAGATAAAGGAGAATTTTGTGGTTGCTTTAATACTTCACGTAATCTTGTACCACGAGCTAATTGTTTTTGTGTTGCTTCATCTAAATCTGAAGCGAACTGAGAGAAAGCTTCTAATTCTGCAAACTGAGCTAATTCAAGTTTTAATTTCCCAGCAACTTTTTTCATTGCTTTTGTTTGAGCGGCAGATCCTACTCGTGATACTGAAATACCTACATTTATAGCAGGACGAATTCCAGAATTAAATAAATCATTTGATAAGAAAATTTGGCCATCTGTAATTGAAATTACATTGGTAGGAATATATGCAGAAACATCACTTGCTTGTGTTTCAATAATTGGTAATGCTGTCATACTTCCTCCACCTAACTCATCACTAAGTTTTGCGGCACGTTCTAATAAACGTGAATGTAAATAGAAAACATCACCTGGATATGCTTCACGCCCAGGTGGTCGACGTAATAATAACGACATTTGACGATAAGCCATTGCTTGTTTTGTCAAATCATCATAAATTATTAAAGTTGCCTTACCATTATACATAAAATATTCTGCTAAAGAAGCCCCAGAATATGGAGCAATATATTGTAGAGTTGCAGGATCATTTGCACTCGCAGAAACTATAATAGTATATTTCATTGCATCTTTTTCTTCAAGTACATTTACAACTTGCGCAACTGTTGATGCCTTTTGTCCAATTCCTACATAAACACAAACAACATTTTCTGTTTTCTGATTAATGATTGTATCTACGGCAATAGATGTTTTTCCAGTTTGACGATCACCAATAATTAACTCTCGTTGACCTCGACCAATTGGAATCATAGCGTCAATCGATGTAATTCCTGTTTGTAAAGGTTCACATACTGATTTTCTGCTAATAATACCAGGAGCCATTGATTCAACTAATCGAGTATCAGATGATTTAATATCACCTTTTCCATCGATTGGTGCCCCTAGTGGATTGACTACTCGTCCTAAGAACTCTTCTCCTACAGGAATTTGAGCGATTTTACCTGTAGCTTTTACAGTACTACCTTCAAGAATTTGACGACCAGTTCCCATTAAAACAACACCAACATTGTCGTTTTCTAAATTCAGAGCAATACCGATTGTTTTATCTTCAAATTCTAAAAGTTCACCACTCATTACTTGATCAAGTCCATATACACGTGCAATACCATCACCTACTTGTAAAACAGTTCCAATATTGTCAACTTTAATATCTTGATCATATTTTTCAATTTGTTGACGGATAATACTACTTATTTCGTCTGGACGAATATTTATCATTGTATTATTTTTAAGATAAAAAGTTAATAAAAGATTTTGCTTAAATTTCTAAACTAGTATCTAAATGATTAGCTAATTTTTTTAATTGATTTTTAACAGTAAAATCAAGTACCTTTGAATTTGTTTTTATTAAAAAACCTCCTATTAGATCAGAATCAACTGTTATGATTAATCTAATTTCTCTCGCATGAGTAAGATCTTTTAGTTTTTTAATTAACATATTTTTTTGTTTATTCGTAAATGGAAAAGCTGTTGAAACTTCTATCATCTTAATAGAAGCTAGTCCATAAACTAATTTTAAATAATTATCAATAATTGGTTGCACTAAACTAATTCGATCTCGATCAACTAAAACTAATAAAAACTTAAAAGTTTCTTCATTAATCTGAGATTTTAGAAGTTTAGTTAAGATATCACGTTTATCTTCATTTCGAATAACAGGATTATTTAAATAAGTTGTTAACTCATCTGTTTTACTTAGAAACATTTCTAAGTTCTGAAAATCTCCTGTTATTTTATGCATGATATTTTTATCAACAGAATATTCATATAAAGCACGAGCATATGGAGCTGCAATTTTTAGTTCTAATGTATTAGTACTCATAACAAATCTCCTTCTAATTTATTAATTGTGTCATTAATTAATTCAGTTGCTCGTTGTTTTGGTCCAAATGTTTGTTGTGCTCTAGTAGTTGCTTGTTGTAAAACTAGCAGCATTATTTGTTGTTTGACTTCTAAAAAAATTTGGCGCTCTTTCGAATTAAATGTCGCTAATGCTCGATTAAAACGAATATTTAGATCTTTTTTAGATTGCGATGCATCTGATTCTAATAACATTTTTTTTGTTACTATTGTATCATTTTTGATTTCGCTTATAACAACTTGAGCTTGAGATAATTGTTTTTGAGCTTCACTTAGACGCTTATTTGCTTCATCTAATCTTTCTTCTGCGTCCTGAACACTTGTTATTATTTCGTTTTTACGTGTTTCTAAAGCAGAACCTAAAAAATCACGTCCAACATAAACTAAAATAACAATTAGAGCAATAATATTAATTAAACCAGTTTCTAAAATATCTAGATTTAAAGTAATATTTTCGTTTTCAGCAATTAATGTAAAAATTTGATCTAAATTTTCCATGTTTTAATGTTCTTATGTAAACTGTTCACTTATAAAAGGAAAAACTACATATAACAAAAAATTTAAATTGATAATGTTGTTTCAATTTCAAGACACAAAGATTGAACGATAGTTACTAAACTATTTACTGCCGTATTTTTTTTGTCAGACAAATCTTTTGTAATAGTGTCTAATAAATTATCAATGCTTTTTTGGGAAATATTTAGTTCGTTTTCCAAAATTTCCTTATGAATTTTTTGTGAATTTGTAATTTCTAATTGTGCTTCTTTACGTATGTTATTTAATTCTTCTTCATATTGTGTTGTCAATTCATTTGATTTTGACAAAGTTTCCGAAGCTTTATTTAAATTATTCAAAATATATTCATTACGTTCTGATATCACAGTTAGTAATGGATTGTATAATAAAATATTAAGAACAATCATTAAAAGTACAAATTGAATAGCTACTAAAGGTAAAGTTGCATCAATATCAAACAATCCTCCGGGACCGTTTGTCTCTGAACTGCAAATTAATAGTGACATATTAACCATATAAAAAATTTTTATATATGTTTTACTATAGAGTTAAAATTTTTAAGATAGATATAGACAAAACTATATCTATCAATTTTTAAATTTAACATTTAATTAACCATTAAACGGATTAGCAAACAATAAAGCTAATGCTACTACTAGACCATAGATTGTTAAAGCTTCCATGAATGCTAAACTTAATAATAATGTCCCACGGATTTTGTTTTCTGCTTCCGGTTGACGTGCAATACCTTCAACAGCTTGACCAGCCGCATTCCCTTGACCAATACCAGGACCAATAGCAGCTAAACCAATAGCTAAGCCAGCAGCTATAACAGAAGCAGCAGAAATAATAGAATCCATAATAAACCTTAAATAATAAAAATAAATAAAATATTAGAAAAATTAAATTTAATCCTAATTTACTCAATTGCTTCTGCAATATAAGCAGCAGCTAATGTTGAGAAAATTAAAGCTTGTACTGAACCTGCAAAAATACCTAACATCATAATTGGTAATGGAATAACCAAAGGAACTAAAGATGTTAAAACAGTAATTGTTAATTCATCCGCAAGAACGTTTCCGAATAATCGGAAACTTAATGATAACGGTTTTGTAAAATCTTCTAAGATATTAATTGGTAGAAGAAGTGGTATTGGTTGAATATAGCGCTTAAAATAACCTAATCCTTTTTTACTTAAACCTCCGTAGAAATAAGCAAATGATGTTAATAAAGCTAATGCTACTGTTGTATTAATGTCATTTGTCGGCGCTGCCAATTCTCCTTCAGGTAGTTTAATTAATTTCCAAGGAATAAGTGCTCCAGCCCAATTGCAACCAAAAATAAATAAGAATAATGTACCAATAAATGGAACCCATTCTCTATAAAAACTTTCACCTAATTGATCTTTTGCAATTCCTGTTATGTAATCAAGAGCTGCTTCCATAAAGTTTTGCCAACTGTGTGGAATTCTTTCAGTATTATTAGTTCCTAATACTGAAAATAATACTAATAAGCTTATTACAAGCCAAATTACTACTAAAACTTGCCCATGAACTAAAAAACCAGCAATATTCCAGTAAAAGTGTTTTCCAACTTCTGCCTCTGCTAAAAATGTAAACGTACTTGAATAAAAATTATCTGGGTACATATAATTTAACTAATTTAGTAAATTACCCAATATTAAAAAATATAGAGGAACACTATTATTGTAAAGGATTTAAATCGCATTTAGGTTTAATTTTATCAAAAAACTATATAAAATAGTATATTAACTTTCTTTTATCCATTCATAGCCTTTTAACTCTAATTCTTGTGCTAAACTAAAGTCACCAGTTTTTATAATTTTTCCATTACGCATAACATGAACAAATGTAGGTTTAATATAATCTAATAATCGTTGGTAATGAGTTATTAAAATAATTGCTTTTTTATCAGTCATAAATGTATTAATCCCTTTCGAGATTGTTTGTAATGCATCAATATCTAACCCAGAATCTGTTTCATCTAAAATTGCAACTTCTGGATCTAATACCACCATTTGTAAAATCTCATTCCGTTTTTTTTCACCCCCCGAAAATCCTTCATTTAAATTTCGATATAGAAAAGTTTCTGACATATTTATACTTTTTGCTTTTCTGCTTATATATTCTAAAATTTTGAAAGAATCTATATCTTCATTATTGGTGGCTTTTAACTTAGAAGAATATGCTTGTTCTAAAAAATTTAAGTTAGTTACACCTGGTATTTCAATTGGGTATTGAAATGCTAAAAAAATACCTAAATAAGCGCGCTCTTCGGGTTCTAATTTTAAAATGCTTTCTCCATTAAATATAATATCTCCACTTAAAATTTTATAAGCAGGATGGCCGGCTATAACTTTTGAAAAAGTACTTTTTCCTGAACCGTTTGGTCCCATTATAGCATGAACTTCTCCTTTATGTATTTTAAGATTTAGATCTTTTAAAATTTCAGTTTTATTTATAGATGCACGTAAATTTCTTATTTCCAAAACAGGGTTTTTTAAATTCATTAACCTATACTTCCTTCTAATTTCAAACTTAATAAAAAATCTGCTTCCATAGAAAATTCTGCAGGTAATTTTTCATAAACTTCACTACAAAAACCATTGATAATTGTTGCAATTGCTTTTTCGACACAAAAACAACGTTGTAATAAATAAAAGATTTGTTCTTCATCAATTGTTGATGCAGAGGCTTCATGCTCAACTTTTGCTGTAGAATTTTGAACAAAAATATAAGGGAATGTATTTGCATTTGAAGAATTTCCAATAAGTAAAGAATCACATTGTGAATAATTTCTTGCCCCTAAAGCTTTATTATTTACGTTAACAAACCCTCGATATGTATTTTTAGAATTACCTGTTGAAATACCTTTTGATACTATTCTGCTTTTAGTATTTTTTCCGATATGAATCATTTTACTTCCAGTATCGGTTTGTTGATAATTATTAGTTAATGATACTGAATAAAACTCACCTTGAGAATCATTTCCAACTAACAAACAACTAGGATATTTCCAGGTAATTCCAGATCCTGTTTCAACTTGTGTCCATGATATTTTCGAATTGTTACCAGCACATAAACCTCGTTTTGTTACAAAATTATAAACACCTCCTTTTCCTTTTTTATTACCCGAATACCAATTTTGGACTGTTGAATACTTAATAGTTGCATTTTCTAATGCAATTATCTCAACAATAGCTGCGTGAAGTTGATTCTCATCATACTTTGGTGCAGTACATCCTTCTAGATAACTAACTTGGCTATTTTCTTCTGCAATAATCAAAGTACGTTCAAATTGTCCGGATTTTTGTTCATTTATCCTAAAATAAGTAGATAACTCTAACGGACATTTTGTATTTTTTGGGATATAGCAAAACGAACCATCAGTAAAAACAGCTGAATTTAAAGCTGCAAAATAATTATCTCCTATTGAAACAACTGTTCCTAAATACTTTTTAATTAACTCTGGATATTTTTGAATAGCTTCGGATATTGGACAAAAAAGTACTCCATATTGCTCAAGTTCTTTCTGAAAAGTTGTTACAACGGATACACTATCAAAAACTGCATCAACCGCTACATTCGTTAATCTTTTCTGTTCTGTTAAAGGAATCCCTAATTTTTCAAAAACATTTAATAATTCAGGATCAACTTCATTAATATTATTTAATTTTTCGAGTTGTTTTGGGGCTGAATAATAAATAATATCTTGAAAATTGATTTCAGGAAAATTTAGTTGTGCCCATTCAGGACATCTTATCTTTTTCCATTTTTTGTAAGCTCTTAAACGAAAATTTAATAAAAACTCCGGTTCATTTTTCTTTTTTGAAATAATTCTAATAACTTCTTCAGTTAATCCTTTTTCTATAGTATCACCTTCGATATTAGTTCGAAATCCATATTTGTATGGTTGATTAGCTAAATTTATAAGATCTCGATTTAAAATTTTATCCGATTGATCTGTCATGTCTTAATATTTATATCATATTTATACTATATATATAGTATAGATATTAAGATAATTTGCAATTTTATAAGATATAAGAATATTACTTGACTGATTAAAATAATCATAAAAATATTCTTAAATAGAATAAATAAAAAAATAAAAATTTTTTAGTGAAAAGCAAATCAATTTTATAATTATATCTAAGGTTGGTATTATGATGGAAATTCAACCGATAGAACTAATTTCTTTATAATTAATTAGTTAAAATTGCCTTTTTTATTTTAAGGAGAAATAAATGTCTCAATCTGTATCAGAACGGACTCGAATTAAAAGTGACCGTTACGAATCTGGTGTAATTCCATATGCTAAAATGGGTTACTGGGATGCATCTTATGCTGTAAAGACTACTGATGTTCTTGCATTATTCCGTATTACACCACAACCTGGTGTAGATCCTGTAGAAGCTGCAGCTGCAGTAGCAGGTGAATCTTCTACAGCAACATGGACTGTTGTATGGACTGATTTATTAACAGCTTGTGAACGTTATCGTGCTAAGGCTTATCGTGTAGATCCAGTTCCGAATAGTACGGATCAATATTTTGCATTTATTGCATACGAAATTGATTTATTCGAAGAAGGTTCTTTATCGAATTTAACAGCATCAATTATTGGTAACGTATTTGGTTTTAAAGCAGTTGCTGCTTTACGTTTAGAAGATATGCGTATTCCACATTCATATCTAAAAACGTTCCAAGGTCCAGCAACAGGTGTTGTTGTTGAACGTGAACGTTTAAACAAATACGGCACACCATTATTAGGTGCAACTGTAAAACCTAAATTAGGTCTTTCTGGTAAAAACTATGGTCGTGTAGTTTATGAAGGTTTAAAAGGTGGTTTAGACTTTTTAAAAGATGATGAGAACATTAATTCTCAACCTTTTATGCGTTGGAGAGAACGTTTCTTATACTGTATGGAAGGTATTAACCGTGCATCTGCTTCAACAGGTGAAACTAAAGGTTCATACTTAAATATTACAGCAGCTACAATGGAAGATATCTATGCGCGTGCTGACTATGCTAAAGCAGTTGGTTCGGTTATTGTAATGATCGATTTAGTTATGGGTTATACTGCAATTCAATCGATTGCTTATTGGGCTCGTAATAATGATATGCTTTTACATTTACACCGTGCAGGTAACTCAACATACGCTCGCCAAAAAAATCATGGTATTAACTTCCGTGTTATATGTAAGTGGATGCGTATGTCTGGTGTAGACCATATCCATGCTGGTACTGTAGTAGGTAAATTAGAAGGTGATCCTTTAATGATTAAAGGTTTCTATCAAACTTTATTAGCTACTGAATTAGAAGTTAACTTACCTTATGGTTTATTCTTTGAAATGGACTGGGCTAGTTTACGTAGATGTATGCCAGTAGCTTCAGGTGGTATTCACTGTGGTCAAATGCATCAATTAGTTCACTACTTAGGTGATGATGTTATTTTACAATTTGGTGGTGGTACAATTGGTCACCCTGATGGTATTCAAGCTGGTGCTACAGCAAATCGTGTAGCTTTAGAGTCTATGGTATTAGCTCGTAACGAAGGTGTTGATTACTTCAATAATGAAGTTGGTCCGAGAATTTTACGCGATGCAGCTAAAACATGTGGTCCATTACAAACAGCTTTAGATCTATGGAAAGATATTAGTTTCAACTATACATCTACAGATACTGCTGATTTCGCTGAAACACCAACAGCAAGCCGATAATTAAGTTACTTTTAACAAAAATTAATATAAGGAGTATTTGAGTAGTGAGACTTACACAAGGTTGTTTCTCTTTTTTACCGGATTTAACAGACGAGCAAATTTTAAAACAAATTAGCTATGCAATCAGCAAAGGTTGGGCTATGAATGTTGAATGGTCAGATGATCCACATCCTAGAAATAGTTACTGGGAATTATGGGGTTTACCATTATTTGATATTAAAGATCCAGCAGCTGTAATGTTTGAAATTAACGAAGCTCGTAAAGCTTGTGCTAATGGTTACATTCGAGTTAATGCGTTCGATGCAAGTTATGGTACAGAAAGTTGTGTTATGTGTTTTATTGTAAGCCGTCCAGCTAATGAACCAGGTTTCTATTTAGACCGTACTGAAGGTGCAGGTCGTTTTATCACTTATACTATTAAGAGTTATAGTGTTCAAGCAAATCCTGAAGGTAGTCGTTACTAATAAATTTATTAGTAATCGATAAAAAACTTGAAAATAAAAAAAACAAATTTTTAACATTTGTTTTTTTTATTTTCAAACTTTTTTATATATAAATCTTAAAATTTACTTTTTATATAATATCATCTTCTGATATGTAAATAAAAAACAAAGCCATGCTAAATGCAGGAAAAACAATCCCAACAAGTGGAGTTAAAATTGCGGGTAAATATGATGCTGCCATAATTTTTTTAATATAGATATTTAAAAATTTTTACTTTATTAAGTAAATAATATTAATTGTATATTAAAAGAACTTATAATAGTAAAAAAATCAATATCTAAATCAAAATTTAATCGTTTTTATACTAAAATTAATAATATTAAATAAAACTATTTAATATTATTAATTTTAGTATAAAAATAAAGGTATTAATTATGGAAAGTTTACTTTTATCCCGCTTACCTGAGGCTTATGTTATATTTAGTCCGATCGTTGATGTTTTGCCAATTATTCCAGTTTTCTTTTTATTGTTAGCTTTTGTTTGGCAAGCAGCTATTGGATTTAGATAAGTATTTTTAACAACACAAATATTTAAGTTTTTATTTTTTTAATATAACAAATGGTAGAACCTTTATTATCAGGAATTGTTTTAGGTTTAATTACGGTAACTGCAATTGGGTTATTTGTTGCAGCTTACTTTCAATATCGTCGTGGTAATCAATTTGATATCTAATTGATTTTATAAATAAAAACTTTAACCAATAAAAAATTATTGGTTAAAGTTTTTACCAGCTTGATTTGCGAACTCCAGGTAATAAACATTCAAGAGCCATTTCTCTTAATACATGACGAGAAACTCCAAAATCTCGATAGTAACCACGTGGACGACCAGTTTTCCAACAACGGTTTCGTATTCGTATTTTTGCGCTATTTCTTGGTAACTTTTGAATCTCAGAATGAATTTCTAATTTTAAATTATAATCTCTTGTGTTGTTATATTTTTCTAACAATAATGCACGTTTATGTTGGTATTTATTAACTAATTGTATACGCTTTTTTTCACGTTCAATCATACTTTTCTTTGCCATAAATTAATACCACCTTATTTATAGTAAGTTAATTAAATTAAATTTTTAATATTGTAATAATATAATTTTGAAATATCAAGATTTCTGATATTTTTCTTCCTATAAAGAATTTTCAATAAATCTTGATTGATATGGTACATTTTTATTTGGTAAAATAGTATAATTACTTAATAATTGACGGAATTCTGTTCCTTCCATTGTTTCCACATCTAATAATCGTTCGACAACTAAATCAATAATAACTCGGTTATCAGAAATAATTTCGATAGATTTTTGTTCACAATAGTCAATAATATTACAAACCTGTTCATCAATTCGATCTGCGATGTTATCTGCATATTCATCTCCTTGAATCATAGTTCCTCCTAAGAATACTTGACCACTATTTTCGTCTTCTAACGCAATAGGTCCTATATTAGACATGCCAAATCTTGTTACCATTTGACGCGCTAAGTTTGTAACTTGTTGTAAATCACTACTAGCCCCTGTTGTAACATCTGGATCACCAAAGACAACTTGTTCTGCTGCACGGCCACCTAATGTCGTTATAATTCGTGCTAATAATTCAGAACGTGAAAGCAAACTTTGATCTTCTTCAGGAGTAAACCAAGTTAATCCTTTTGCTGTACCTCTTGGTGTTATTGTTATTTTTTCAACTTCATCATGTGATTTTAAAACGGAACCGGTAATTGCGTGGCCAACTTCATGATAAGCTATCAAACGTTTATTCTTTGTATCTTCCATTGGTGTACCTTCAATTCCACCAATAATACGATCTGCTGCTTCATTAACTTCATTTTTGGTAATTGAAGATTTTTTGTAACGTGTTGCTAAAATTGCCGCTTCATTTAATAAGTTTGCTAAATCTGCACCAGAAAATCCTGGTGTTCGATTTGCTAGTTGAACTAATGAAACATCTTCAGATAAAGGTTTATTTCGGGCGTGCACTTTTAAAATCCCAATTCGTCCTAAACGGTCTGGTAGATTTACTGTTACTTGACGATCAAATCTACCTGGCCGTAATAATGCTGAATCTAAAATGTCTGCTCGATTAGTTGCACCAATAACTATGACACCTTTATTTTCTTTAAATCCATCCATTTCAGTTAATAACTGATTTAAAGTTTGTTCACGTTCATCATTACCTCCACCAACACCAGCTCCACGTTCTCTTCCAACAGCATCGATCTCATCAATAAAAACAATACACGGAGCGTTTTCTGAAGCTTTTTTAAATAAATCTCTGACTCTAGCTGCTCCGATACCGATAAACATTTCAACAAATTCTGATCCTGCTACACTAAAAAATGGAACGTCAGCTTCATTTGCGATTGCTTTTGCTAAAAGTGTTTTTCCTGTACCTGGAGGTCCGACTAGTAGAATTCCTTTTGGTATCTTAGCACCAACTACTGTATACTTATCAGGTTGTTTTAGAAAAGAAACGATTTCTTCAAATTCTGCCTTTGCTTCATCAATACCGGCAATATCAACAAATTTTACACCTGTATCTGGTCGTCTTTCAAAACGTGCTGTTGATTTACCTAAACTCATTGGTGAAGAGTTTGTGCCACCGGGGAAATTTTCTGAATTTTGAAAGAAATAAAATAAACCACTTATAAAAAGAATAGGCAAAATTAAATTACTAGCAACTGTCAGTAAAAAATTTTTATTTTCTACAGGATGTGCATCAAAATCAATATTATATTCTTTTAATTTACTAATCAATTGAGAAGCACCTACAGGAATCTCAACCCGAATTGTTTGTGGACGATTTCCTAATTCTGGACTTGAAGCTTGAATAATAGCGTTTCTACTGTTGTCATATAAATCAACTTGTTTTACCCATCCCATTTCTAAATATTCTAAAAATCGACCATATGTCATTCGAGAGCTTATTAAATTTTGATTTCTTTCTGGGTTATTTTTTACTGTTTCTATTTTTGAAGTATCTTCAAAACTGATTTTTTTTATTCCAATTGTAGTTAGACTTAAAATAAGTATGGCTAACAATATATTTCTAATAAGATTACGTCCCATAAATTATATTTTTAAATAATTTTTATATTTATATTTTTTCATTATTATAACATAACAGTATTTTCAATACAATAATGTTAAAAATGTCTTAAATTGGTTTAATAGGTTATAAATCAAAAAATTATTTTATATTACTAAGCAATCAAATAAAAAAAATATTATTTATTATTTAAAATTTTATTATTATTAAATAATATTTAACCTAAGATTCTACTATAGTGATTTTCAGTTATTAAATAACTTAAATTTTTAATTAAAAAATAAAAGTAAAATTCTTATGGTTAGTCGTGGTTCAACAGTTCGAATTCTTAGAAAAGAATCATATTGGTATAATCAAATTGGAACAATCGCAACTATTGATCAAAGTGGTATTAGATATCCTGCTGTAGTTCGATTTGAAAACGTAAATTATAGTGGAACAAATACGAATAATTTTGCGCTTAATGAATTAGTTGAAATAGAAGCACCCAAATCGAAATAAATTATAATTTTAATAAAAAATTTTTCATAAAACTAATTGGATAAGATTATTCTAATTAGTTTTATTTTTTAATCAATGTTTAAGAATCTGATATATGAGAAATGCACCTCAAATTGGAAAGTCAGCCCCGAATTTTTTAACGGTTGGAGTTTATAAAAAAAAATTAGGCAAAATTCGTCTTTCAGATTATCTTGGAAAAAAATATGTAATTCTCGTTTTTTACCCAGCTAATTTTACACCAGTTTCTCAGACTGAACTAATTGAATTAAATAATCGGATTAAAGAATTTAAAAAACTCTCAACTCAAATTTTAGCCATTTCAAATGATAGTCCATTTTCCCACTTACGTTGTCTTCTCTCTAATCATAAAGAAGGTGGATTACAAAATTTAGAATATCCATTGGTCTCTGATTTAACAAAAACTATTACAAATGATTATAATTTGCTTACAGATGATGGTATGGCTTTTCCAGGATTATTTATTATTGACAAAGAAGGTGTGATTCAATACTATACTGTTAATAATTTATTATGTGGAAGAAGTATTAATGAAATCCTTCGTATTTTAAAATCTATTCAATATGTTAAACAAAACCCAGGTTACGCATGTCCTGTTGATTGGAAATATGAGGATAACATTTTACATTCACATCCTTTAAAATCAACAATTTCTTTTAAATAATTTTACTCTTCTAAAAAAATTTAAAATTTTATGCTTAAATTAAAAAACCGAAAAGCGGCTCAAAAACGTTACAAAAAAACGGGTGCTGGAAAATTTTTACGTCGTCATGCTTATAAAGGTCACCTTTTAATGCATAAATCTAATAAGCAGAAACGAAAATTATCGCAAAGACTTTGTGTTAGTACTAGTGATAGTCAACCTATAAAATTAATGTTACCTTATTAAAATAAATGGTTAGAGTCAAACGAGGAAACGTAGCTAGAAAACGTAGAAAGAAAATATTACAACTTGCAAAAGGTTATCGCGGTGCTCATTCTCGACTTTTCCGAGTAGCAAATCAACAAGTAATGAAAGCCTTAAAGTATTCTTATGTTGGTCGAAAACAAAAGAAACGGACCTTTAGGAAAATTTGGATTACACGTATTAATGCAGCTTCTAAATTAAATGGTTTATCATATAGCAAACTAATTCATAATTTTAAAAAATCCAATATTGATCTAAACAGAAAAATATTATCACAAATTGCTGTTCTAGATAGTCAAACGTTCACCAAATTAGTAAGACTTTCAAAAATTTAACTCAAAATTAAAAAAATATGTTTTTAGTTTAATTTTTAGAAAATTTAATAATTATTCTAACTTTTTAACTTTATATTAAATATTCAAACTATAATAGAAATTAAAAAGTTAGTATTATTTTATTTATGAATATCCATCAAGATTTAGATAAACTACTTGAAAACTTACCGTTTTTTATTCAAGAAAAACTAAAAAATCATGTTAAAAAAGAAAAACTTATTGAGATTATTTTAGATTTAGGGCGTCGACCAGAAGTTAGATTTACAACTGGTCCAGAGTATTTATCGAAAAAAATAATTTCATGGCAAGATATTGATTATATAGCTAAACGAATTAGTGATTTCAGTGATGAAAACCGTGCAGGAATTAATCGAACTCTTCATCGAATAAGTTGTATTAGGAACCGTCAATACCTAATAATTGGATTAACTTGTCGAGTTGGGAGAGCAGTTTTTGGTAGTATTAGTTTAATACGTGATTTACTTGAATCTGAATTATCTATTTTGATATTGGGAAAACCAGGTGTAGGTAAAACTACTGTTATTCGTGAAATTGCTAGAATACTTTCAGATGAACTGGAAAAACGTGTTATTATTGTTGATACGTCTAATGAAATTGCGGGAGATAGTAATATTCCTCATTCTGGTATTGGCCGCGCTCGTCGTATGCAAGTATCAAAAACAGAATTTCAACATCAAGTTATGATTGAAGCAGTTGAAAATCACATGCCAGAAGTAATAATTATTGATGAAATTGGAACAGAATTAGAAGCACTTGCTGCTCGCACAATTGCAGAAAAAGGTGTCCAACTTGTTGCTACAACACATGGAAATTCATTAGAAAATTTAATTAAAAATCCTTCTCTATCTGACTTAATTGGTGGTATTCAATATGTGACATTGAGTGATAATGAAGCTAAAAGACGAAAAACCAAAAAAAGTATTTTAGAACGAAAAGCGTATCCTGCTTTTCAAACAGCAATTGAAATCAATGAAAAAAACTCTTGGACAATTCATGAAAATATAAAAAACTCTATTGACTATATTTTAAGTGGAAACATTCTATTATTACAAGCTCGACAACTGTCAGTTAGTTATAAAATAAATATCAAGTATCAAAAAATTAAAAAAGATTTATTTTCACCTATAAAAAATTTTACAAATTTCAAAACAATAATGTTCTATGATTTTAACAGTTGGACAATTTTAAATCAACAAAATCAAATAAAATCAAGAAATTTAGAAATTAAAAAATTAATTATTTATTCTTATTCGATTTCCAATAATTTAATCAAAGAATCTGGTTACAAATTAGGATTTAAATTGTTATTAACAAAAGAAGTTAAAAAAGCAACAATTATTATTGGTTTAAAAAAACACTTGAAATATAATTTTGCATTAAGAACACTTGCAAAAAAATTAAACATTCCAATTTTTAAATTAAATCAAAATAGCGTGTATCAACTAACAAAATTTTTTCGATCTTTAATTTATTAGTTTTGTTTCTAAAATAGTAAAACTTGTGGTATAATATAAAGTAACTATACACAAATTTAAATGATTTATAGAATTTTATAAAGGAGAATATTATTATGTCTGAAGATACATTAACAAAATTACAAAACATTGTTGGTCTTCAATTAGGTATAGAACCAAGTAAGGTTAGACCAGAATCAGATTTTTCAAAAGAGTTAGGTGCAGATTCTTTAGACGTTGTGGAATTAGTTATGGCTATTGAAGAAGCTTTTGAAGTTGATATTGATGATGAAGCGGCTGGAAAGATTTTTACAGTTCAGGATGTTTTAGATTACATTGCAGACGCTAAAAATTAAATTATTCTTCTGAACTAAAAAAATTAATAAATAATTGTGCAGTTTAAGTAATCTAAAAATAAATATTTTTAGATTACTTTTTAGTAGATTTATTTTCTAAAAGTTACTAAAAATTCTACTCTCGTAATAAATTTTCTAATTTAGATTTATAAATTCTGTTTGGAGATCTGTAAGCAGAGCTTATTAAATAGTAAAAAGACTTATGACTTACTTTATTAAAAACTTTTTTATAAATATAATATTAGCATAAAAGCTTGTTTTTAATATTTTTTCTCAAACAAATTAATAAAAAATCTTTAATCTGACTTAAAACTGATTTTCTTTAATACAGTATCTAAATTAAATTCTCAATTTAACATAAAACATTAAAATGTTGCTAATTTAAACTTTCTTATGATATAGTACTAAATAACTTTTTAATTATAATAAAATAAAAACCATATGTTATTAACATCAACGGGATATAGCTCAGTTTGGTAGAGTACCTGCTTTGGGAGCAGGGTGTCATAGGTTCAAATCCTATTATCCCGAATTTAAAAAAATTTTTTATACGTATTCCGATATATTATATTTCAATATACTATTTTATTTATCTAACTAAATAAATATTTTAAAAGGAGAGAATATTCAATGACTATTATCCAATTTGACGGTTTATTTTCTTCCAATTACTTTATTGCAACTATTGGCACAGATTCCATAAAAACTTATCCTGAAATATTTTTCCCAAAGGGGTTAATTTTTGATCCACCTTTATTAACTTTTTACAAAGATAATATTGAAGGGTATTATAATTTTTTTATTATTCAAAAAAATGCTATATTTT